>Ga0065711_1026946_pt1 | contig 56649 bp, 29 predicted proteins | sample Hoacrofraction12_FD_59098 | JGI IMG/M metagenome (GOLD analysis project Ga0065711, IMG submission 59098) | Hoatzin crop microbial communities from Cojedes, Venezuela - Epithelial fraction 12 v2 (version 2) | ecosystem: Host-associated > Birds > Digestive system > Esophagus > Crop | place...
TTTTTTTTTTTTTTTTTTTTTTTTTTAGAAGTACATATAGATCGCTGCAACAAAACGTTCCTTTGTGTGATTTATACATTTTCTATTTGAGTGTGAAAGTAGAACCTAGGTAGTGTAGACATTCAAATAATCTTTCATGCAAAACATGTCCAAGCTTGGACTGAAAATAAATAAAAATATCTCAAGAGTCAAGCTGTTACTGCTCTTCACTGCAACATGAGGGAGCTGAATTTACTGCTCATTTATACAAATCTGCACTTTACTCCTAATAAAAAAATATAAATTGCTGCTACAAAATTATGTATGAGGCAAGTTACCACTGTTAAAATCTCCTAAGCTTTTTCAGAAGTGCCACTTTTAAAACTTCAGCTTTTAGTGTTGGGGATGAAGAGGAAAATCAATTCAGCAGAAGCGTTTGCAAGCTATTTCATTTTTCAGTGAAAGGGAGAACTGAACATCAGAGCTTTGGCTAGGTAAATGTATCAAGAAAACATTAGGCTGTATAGGCAATCTAATCTCATGCTGTGCTGTAGATGATGCAAGAACCTGCGAACAAAGGTAGTATGTGTTTGGTAAATTCTCAGGGATGCTGGAAAGCTCAAATATATTTATTTTTATAGACTTTCATTTGCCAGTGTAGCTCTTTTAATCTACACTGATGTAGGATTAATTCAATGTGTACATTAAAAGCTCTTACTTTTCCCCTGTTCCATTCCTCCCTTTCATCCACTGAAATATATCTTAACCATAAAATTCTTTTTTGCTAAGCATTTACGTAAAGTGTGTATGCCCATGAGCATGTTCATTTATGTTAAAAAGAAAAATCTCTAAAATCAGTTTACTTATTTCAGGTGCCTTTTTCCTCCCTGTTATTTGAAAGAGCTTGAATTGGAAAAAAATGTTTAAAGGGACAGAATACAAGATTTGAAAGAATGAATGCTGCATATATTGCACCCAGTATTTACCCACAGATTTTAGGACAAATTTTTTCCTTTTATGTTAGATTTTATACATTATGGTAGTGTGGAAGGAAGCAGTTTTGATATAGCATGAATAGGCTTCTTTAAAGGGGACCAAAAAAGAAAGAAATCAAAAATGCCACATAATAATATGTTCACTGCAAGTCACTGAAAAGCAGCTACAAAAAAGCCCTAATACAACATTCACTGTAGTTTCTGAGAAGTAGCCATACCGGCAAAAATATTGGGCATATTTTGAGACTTTAACATCAAGTGAAAGAGAGATCTATAAATTCTTAAAATTAGTTTATTTAATTGATGGCATTAAATAAATTTATTGCACTGATGGAGTGGAAAGTTTTTATCACTGTGAAACAGAGCATCTGTATTTAACTGTTTTGGAAATCTAATTTTGCTTATTTTTCTACGGTACTAGTGAACCACTCTGGTCAAATCCTTATTTGGTTGGAATAAGCTGATTGTGAGTATATTGTTTTAATATATGGAGTTTATGTTGGTCCATGACCATAGTCCATCGAAATTCCTTTTTAGCAGTAGAAGAAAATCTGCTGGTGGTATCTGCCATTGTCAGTCATTTGTAATAAGGAAAGCAGTAAGCTTTTCTTGCTATAAGAAAGGTCTCTGTTCTGCCTTTCCTGTATTACACATTTTTATTTTGCAGTTCTGTTGTTTGTAATACATAACAAGACTACCCTTCTTTTCATGCCCTGCTCTTGAAACATGTATATGGGAGAGCAGTGTTTGTTCCTGTACTAAGACTCTGTCTTGTCTACCTCTTTGGATGAGCGAGTCGTTAATTTCTCGCTAATTAAGTGTTCAGAACAATAAAACATGCAAACTTCAGTTGCTTTTTTCCACGTGTAGTGTGTTATGACTGAGACCTCCTACCTCATTTCACACAGCTGCCAACGTAGTAGTTAAAAAATACAGGGATAGGCTGTTATCAAAGCCCAGGTATCCCCGACTTGGGAATTACAGGGGTGGTGAAAGAAGAACTATCTTTTTCTCTGAGCTGCTAGAACACAGAGTGATGGTAGGGCTGGACAGCAGCTGCTGTTGTGGGCTCTTGATTCTGAGGTCGGTCTTTTCCAAGGTCTATGTTGCTTTCTGGATTGATCTGCGTGGACTAATTACTTTCTTTGTAATCCTCAGTCACAGCTGATCTCACAGATTTTCTAGGGTATGAAACTATTGCATGTTTAAACAACTGTGGTCAGGATGGGAAACAAGATTTGTGACAAAACTATATTTTGTTTTAGAATTAGTGCATTGTTTTGCACCTTGAACTATGGCCATTGAACTGGAGGCAATTTAGGAACTTTTTTTAGTCAGCAACTAGAAACAGTGGGATGGTGGGATTTTACGAAGTAGCCAATGTAAATAGTCTAAGAATTTCATTAATTCGTGTAGGTTTTGAATGTGGATCTCCGTCAGTGTTTAATGTGTCTTGGTTTCTGTAAGCACATTGTTAGCAAAATGCATTATACAGGAAAATGCAACTACTGAGGAGATAATGCCATGCTGTATTAAACAGAAGTGTAGAAAATGCAGCATTTTCTAGTAACCATTACTGTTATCATCTGAATGCTGCCCTATGAGAGTCCTAGTGATATGGCTTCACAGTAGTGAAATATTCCAGGGGCCTTTTGGGTAAGAGCTTTCAGCGAGGCAGTTTACAGCTCCATTTTGATATTTGTCTTCATCTCTTCAGTTTCTTGTTTACTTGGAAATATTGCCACATACTGGCCTGTAAATAGACGGTCAGTACCTGGGGAAGAAATTAAGTCTAATGCCATGGTTTTACAATTAAGTTTACGCCATGAAGTCTAGGCAGGATTTCACAATCATTAATACTGTATCTCTGCACTACTGAATTGCTCACAGAAGAATTGTAATGTTGGGTACATGATTGCTATTCTGTCACATTATCTAGAATATATGCAACTAATACAGAGTTTATGCCAGCCTTGAGTTTTTTATGCTATCTTTATTCTGAGACAATGGGCTGTGCAACAACTAATGCAAAATTAACCTATTGACTTTCTGTTAGTCAGATTTAACAGTTGAAGTGAATCTAGCACCTTGTATTGTCTGACCACAGCATTTTGATTCTACACCAAGAGCCCTGTGGCTGGGTGATGCTCTGAACAGTAGTGTCTAGAGGTGTAACTGACTAATCGCCAATTTTTTATCCAAGATCTCCGGACCCTTTGGATGTGCAGTCCCGTCTTGCTCTTGCTGGATGTTTTATACTCTTTTGAAAAGTTTCAGAACTGTTGGAGATTGTGCTGGAATACTTTTGCATTGTTTAAAAATCATTAATCAGACTCCAGTTGCAGCACTTTTAAACTGGTGGTGATGGATAAGCAAGAGGTCAGTGAAGTCTTCAGATCCCAGGACTGACCATTCAACAGCCTTGTCACTTGTGAATTTTGCTGGCCTACTACCAAGTTATCTAGATCATTTTTGTGGTTATTCTTACTGCTGATCAGCCAGTATCTCTTGAAATTACTTGTGCATCCAGTTTCACGTCTTCTAAGAGTGAAGAACAGTGGCCATCTGAAAGGAGTGATTGCCATCTTCTAGGGATTTCATTTGGGTCAACTCCCTGCAAAAAATATTCAGAGAAATGGGGTCTTCATTGATGGACTGAAATTGTATTCCTTATCAACTCTTCAGCTAAGGAATGGTTGTTATTCTTTACCAAATACCAATCTTTGTTATGAGGTGGGCTCTCTAAACAGACAAGATCTGTAATCTTTAACAAGGTAAACTAAAATCACCTGTCATAGAGGTACAATTTAATGCTAAAGCTGTTACAAATAGGACCGCAATTAGGTTCCCCATTCTTAACCCTGTTTCAAACTAAGCAAACTAACTTCTAGTATCTCTTCACATGTGGTGCATCCGGATGATAACCACCCAGACAATGCCAAGCTCTCCCCAGAGTCTTAACATCTATCTTGTACTGGTGGTGTGCAGGAGTGGATGCAGTTTCTCAGGTGAAGCCTCACGAGTGCCAAGCAGAGGAGAATCACTTCACTCTGCCTGATGGCTGTGTTCTTGCTAACAGAAATAAATGCTCTCTTTTCTTCCTCATATGATGGGATGTGTTTGAAGACAAGAAATCTCTTGTCTTGCATGTAGAACCGTTGAAGGACATATTTCAGAAGTTCAGAGGGAAAAGTTTCAGTTCCCAAAGAAAAAAGGAATGGAAAGTCTTTCTGGATCTTCAGTATCCTAAAACTTTCATTCATTGCTGTGCTAAGCAGAGTTACTGTTGAATGGCTTGCAGCTTTTGACCTGTCATGTGTTTACTTTCACATTTCAGTACTTTCAACACGCAGAAAACATGAACAATTCCTGGAGAAACATTTCAATTCAAATACAAAAACTCACTTTGTATGTTTACTGAAGTTCTTGCTGATACAGAGATACATTTATTCAGTTGGTCTTTCCTCTTGCATTCTCAGACTGTGTTCCAGTGTTTTAGATTTTAATATCTCTGTAGACCTCAGCAAAATGAATGCCACAAAAAACCAAATACTGCATTTATGAATTTGAGAGCTAGATTGCCAACAGTCAAATTAACTATTGGATCTACATATTCCTTAGACACCCTCTGATCCCACACTGCCTTTGCCTGACCACCAGAGTTCTGGCTGGTTTATGGTTGCAGATGAATTAATCTGTTTATCTCCAAGATAAACAAAATGATCCAAACAGAACTGATTCTCCTACACAATAGTGCTTTAATCCTGTTAAAATAATGGTCCCAAGCATATTTGACTATTTGTTCTCATTAAAGCAATTGGTTTGCAATTTTGGTAATTCATTCCTCTGCATAGGACTGTGGAATTACTCTCTTTTCAGTAGCCACAAAACTTTTCTCATGCTTGGAATCTAATGATATCTCCCTTTAGTGTGTGTTCAACTGTTAATTCTGTCACTCACCAGTGAGAGAGAGCAGATACCCTTAATGTGCTTTTTCATAACACTGCTGTCACCCTGGGGCCTCAGCTGAGTACCTGACCAGGTTAATCAGAGCATCTTTCTTGTTCATCTGTCAGCCATTTGTTTTCCCAGATCATTTTTCTGCTGGTCAATGCAGTTTTACACACTGAATGCAGCCAGAGCACTGCCTTGGTACTAGGAGGAAATCAACTAAGTCTAGAGTTTCCATTTTGTCTGTAACATATGCTTAATTTGAACTTGAGATAGTTCAGTCCTATTTACTTCCTCATTTTTCTTAGGAAAAAAACGCGAAGAACCACAGAAGCTAGCTTTAATCATGCAGATTAAAGACAAATCAATTTACCGTACATGGATAGGCATACCCTAAACGTGTGTAACAACCCAGAATATGGGAGAACATACAGTGGGTTCAAGATAGATGACTTTTCCCTGAGATGGTTGGAAAATGCTCTGTTGTGTAAGGGAAAGCCAGACTTAACAGTCCCCATTAGGCAGTAAGGAAGCAGCTATTAACAGTTCCTTGGTAGTAGTCTCCACCTCCATATTCGTCTTTCTCTGTTTAAGCTAAACTACCCAGTGTATGTAAAAACTACATTTATATGTGTAAAGCGGTATCAGTCATTATGTCATGTTAGAAATATTTTTTTTTTAACCTGCCATACCTGCATATCATTCTTCATTGTTCCCTTTACCATGACCTCATTAATTCTGTCATAAGAAGGTAAAATCTAGCTGTTTTGGACTTAAATATATTGAAAGTCTGTATTAAAACCAAGCTATTTCAGTATTAACTGACATCATTCTAATTTGTCTGAATATTGTAGTACAAGTATTAAAATGTATTTATGTATGTAAAATAATGTTCCATGTTAAGAATATACGTATCTTTTGGATTATAGAATGGTTTGAGTTGGAAGGAACCTTTAAAGATCGTGTAGTGCAGCCCCTCTGCTGTGAGTCAGGATATCTGTCACTAGGTCGCATTGCTCAAAGCCCTGTACAACCTGACGCTGAAGACTTCAGGGATGGGGCATCCACAGCTTCTCTGAGCTATCTGTTCCAGTCCTTGCTACCCCCACTGTAAAAAGTTTCTTCCTTATATCCAATCTAAATCTACACTCTTCCAGTTTCAAACCATTGCCCCTTGTCCTGACACTACAGGCCCTGGTAAAAGTCTCTTTCCATCTTTCTTATAAGCCCCCTTTAAGTACTGAACAGCTACAATAGGGTCTCTCCAGACCCTTCTCTGCTCCAGGCTGAACAAACCCAGTTCTCTCAGCCTTTCTTCATAGGAGAGGTGTCCCAGCTCCTGCATCATTTTCATGGCCCTCCTCTGGACCTGCTCCAGCAGCTCTATGTCTTTGCTGTGCTGAGGGCTCCAGAGCTGGACGCAGGACTCCAGGTGGGGTCTCACCAGAGTGGAGCAGAGGGGCAGAATCACCTCCCTCGACCTGCTGGCCACGCTTCTTCTGATGCAGCCCAGGGTACAGTTGGCCTTCTGGGCTGCGGGCACACATTACTGGCTCATGTCCAGCTTTTTATCCACCGGTACCCCCAAGTTCTTCTCCTCAGGGCTGCTCTCAGTCCTTTCATCCCCCAGTCTGTGTTGATGCTGAGGATTGCCCTGAGCCAGGAGCAGGGCCTTGCCCTTTGCCTTGTTGAATCTCACGAGGTTTGCAAGGGCCCATTCCTCCAGCCTGTCAAGGTCTCGCTGGATGGCATCCCTTCCCTCCAGCATACCAGCTACACTGCTGAGCTTGGTGTCATCCACAGACTTGCTGAGGATGCCCTCAGTCCCACTATTTGTGTCATTAATGAAGACAATGATGAAGGTATGAAACAGTACCAGTCCTAGTGCAGATCCTTGAGGGGCACTGCTCGTTAATTGTTTCCACTTGGACGCTGAGCCATGGATTGTAACTCTTTAGTTGCTGCCATCCAGCCAATTCCTTATCCATCTGCCAGTCCATCCATCAAATCTGTATCCCTCTAATTTAGAAGCAAGAATGATGTAGGGAGCAGTGTGTATCTTGAAAACCTTCTCGTGACCAAAAGAAGGAGAAAAGTTGTGTTTCCTTTCCATAGTAGCATATAAATACTATTTCAAGAGTAATTATTTTAAGCCATTTCCTTCATGTATTTTTCTTTTAAATTTAAATTTAGGACCTTTGGTACTCAACAAATATATTCTTAGCATTCTCTCCATATAGAAGAGATGTAAGAAAAATCTGGGAACAGGTTATTTTAAAAGTTTCATCACTTCTTAGATTGCAATTCTAAATATCAATGACTAACCCATATATTACACTTTTAACCTGTGTTATAATAAGTGTAAAGAAGATTAAACAAATCATAAGCTTTCAGTATTTTTTTGGAAGAGGTGACTTAGTATCTTGAACATAGGTTTAAAGATCAGTTTATAAAATTGTTCATACAGACAAAATAGTGTTTGCAAACTGATTTCATTTTACCATTTTTCCTATTGAAGAACATAGATTGTAAAAAAGGTAAAAATCTGAAAGACATTAAGCAAATTTTAAATATTAATTTCCTATATGTCTTTATGAAAAGATTACACCATATAATTTTTTATTCCTTGCTTTACCATTTTAGTTTTGCATCATGCAGTGCTGACTTGAAAGAGAAAAATGTAATTAATTTGAAGCTAAATGGATTTGTTTTGAGAGAAAAACATAAAAAGTGTCTTAGTTTTGATATTCAGTGAAACCATTGCAGCCAGCTTGAGTACTGCGTTGTACTCCAACCATTTGTAGAATAATCCAAATCTAGTACTGTATTCCTTCACATTTCTCACTCTCTTTTAAAGCAGCGTGCATGAACTGTAATTCAATAGCACACAGACTTGAAGAAAATAAAAAGAGATTTGATACCATCTTTCAAATTTCTTGTCAGCCAAAAGTTGGGGTTTTTCTTCACTGAGAGGGTATTGCCTATATATTTATATTCCTATTCTGACTTTGAAAGAAACTGTTGGTGAGTGGTTTGATTTCATCTTCACTGTATGTGAAAACACTTCCACGTGACTTGTAGTACTTTCTGTCCTTAGCACTCTGTCCAGTTTTCTTTGTAGGCAGTGAGAATTCACACCACATCACTGCATCAAGCTTTAAATAACTTTTCTGCAAATGTACCGAAGCAAGAAGATCACTGAAATTACATTGTCTAAAATCTAAAATATCTAATTTTGCATCTTTAGAATGTGTAGCCTTCAGCACCAAACTGAGGGAGAAAAGTTGTTGATGGATTGCTTCGTAATAAGTGGTTGTTTCCACATTCCTCATTATTTTGCAGAGTCATAATTAGAAAAGACCACCCAGTCTTTTTTTTTCAGTCCTTGTGAAAAGGAAAAGCTTTTTTGTCTCATTTGAGAAACTTTGCTTTTAAAGACGTCTTCCACTTCTGTACTCTGCTGCTTTGCCCGAGAAACGTTGGTGTTTGTGTCAGGGTGGCAATGTCTTTATCATCACAGTCTGACATTGGTGTGTACTTGATCCAGATGGGTAGCCCAGGTTGGAGGCCTTGCTTGGTTCCTTCTGGTGAGGAGGAGATACTGCCTAGGAGTTTGGCATTTATTTGTAAACTGTGAGTATTGTAGCAAAAGCTGTACATCCTCGTTCTATTTCTTAGAAAACAGTCAAAGTAGTAGGTGACTTCCTAATTAAATAAATTATAATTACTTTAAAAACAGTCTTATTCCCCAAGAGCTCCGTCTTTAATCCTGCCGGGGACTAGACCGCTAGTTAACATGCCTCACTCCCGCATGGCTTTCCACTCTCTTTCAGCAGCTGAGACTTGTGTGCAAGCACCCATTTGCTAGCTGCTGGAATGATTTGCCTGCTGGAGATCAGAGATATACCTGCTGACAGCCACTAACACCCTTTTAGCACAGAAAAACTCCCAAACTTTTTATCTTTGCCTGTCTGCCTAACAGAATCCAAACTGGTCATACTCTGAGTGACCCATCCCAAACAAAAAAACTAATTTACAAATTATCTAATCTTGACATTTTGTAAATACTTAAGCACGTTTTTTTGGAAGAGTATTTTCACATTGATTTCATGTGGATCTGAGCTGCCTTAGATCTCTCCTCTCACCACTAGCATCTTTTATCCAGCCTCTTTTCTTGCACCTCAGTAGAAACAATAGATACTTTCAGGTTTTCTGGTGGTGAAGAAAGGCCTTTTGTGGTAAAACAGTGCAGTGTTGCAGTATCTTACTGAACCAGGTAGGTTCAAAAGCTAATACTGCAAAAAGATGCCAACTTCCTCTAGTCATCTAAAATCGCTTTAATTCATCTGCGTGACTACACCATATAAAATTCCTGTTGGAGCAGTTGCTCTAGATGTGGATGCAGACACAGTAACCCAGGTTTCTTCCCCTGGACACAAAGATTTGTCTGGCTTTTAGTTGAGAGCAACGGGATGGCTTGCTGGGTGATTTGGATCACAATTTGAATGTTCTCCAAGTCCAGCTTTCTTCAGACCCAACCTTAGATGTGTATCTGATTTGAAGATAAAGGATAATCACATCCAGCTACAAGCAAGGTGTGAGAGAAGCTCTCTAAAACACTCTGTCCAGGTTGTTGAGCTGCTCACCTTGTTGTAGGAGGTTTTGACCATTCTGTATCTACATACAAATCTATCTCAGTCTGCCTTTGATGCTGTAGGGCTGAGCTTCACTGTCCTAAGATACTTATGCAAATTGTAATGTTTGCCGTTGGAGTCCATAATCTTAAGTTTTCAGATGCCAATGCTAGACTAAAGCTGCACTTAATATTTACTCTCAGTCTGTTAGCTTCTAGAACTGGATTATGTTCTGAGTACAATAATGGAAATATTTAATAACCATGCCTACGTGACATCTTTTTCATATGTTGTTTGTAAAAAATGAATTCGGCTGTGATCAAATTTGGCGAACATGTGAGTTCAGAAAAGCTAAAAAACATTCCTGGAGCCATCATGCTTACTGCTGGGATCTCTGTTTCTTCAGCAGTAGTTCTCTATGAACACAGGAGTAAGAAGAGAAGTTACTTCCTTACCATTGAAGGTGCATGTGAGACTTTTGTGTCAGTCTTGAAATGAGATATCTTTAGAATACAAGTGTGAACTCAATGGTCTTCATGGTGTTTGACGGTTTGCATGATAGCCCTGGTAGAAATGAATGAAACACAGAGTTGTAACTCCCTGTTTTTCTTTGCAGTGTTCATGAACTTAATTTTTTTGATATCACAATTTCGGTGCCAAATAAGCTGCACCAAAACATGAAAGATCAGAGAGTTTAATTTCTTCTCAGAAATTAATTTATTTTAGTTATCAAGAGTTCTGTCTAAAGAAGAAATTATAGTTACAGACTGTACACTGCATAAGCAATGTGCAACAATTAGGGTGTACATGCTTTCCCTGAGACTCTTTTTTTCCATACTTAATATAGTGACATTTCATAGGAAGAAGGGGTGTATTTGGTTTAAACTTACAGTGAGGTTGCTTCTTCAGAGAGCTTCCTGCAGTATAGTACAGTATAATTTACAAAATTAGGTGAGAGAAGAAGCAGTAAAGTTGTCATTATGAGGACCTGTACTCCCTAGATTAATCAGTGGTATTCTTAGTAATTGTGCAGCAGCCTGTTAGCGAATGAAGCTAACAATTTGCAAAGACATCTTTTCCTGGATACTGTATTTGGGAATTATACCTACACGTTTTCCTGTTCAATCCTGAAATTAGTGTGACACATTTGTGCGGATGGATGCTTTATGCTGTTAGTGACTGATCCTGTGCAGAGACTAGTGAGGAGTCAATAATGAATTTGTACCGTGTGTAGCTGTGTTCAGAGAAGGAAAGGGCATGTGAAGGTATATACAAAATACAGAGCAGGCATAGAAATAAGTCAGCCTTTCAAAAGATCTTCTATAAGCCATTTTCCATACATAGAGTACATGGGGAGGTATCAGTACGAAAGACCTGCTTTTAAATATTTCTTGTGATAGGCATGCGCTGATACACATTTACCACCTATTGCCCCCCAAAGCGTGTTTGTTCACTGTGATTTTTTTTGTAGAAGTGTATTTAACTTAATCTTTACACAGAAATGACAACTCTACAATTCAAGATTTCTGGTTTTGAGACATTTTCCATGCACAAATATCACTAAAAGACCAACTAACCTAATGATGTTATTTGTAGAAATGTAAGTTACAAGTACTTTCAAGGCAAAGGAACCTTCCTCTGCCTGCATACAGCTGTTGGAAAAAAAATGCTTTGCCATCTCCCTTTTCTTTAGCAAGATGGTATTTGCTCTGACTAGGTGTATTGAGGGGAAAATTGTAATTTTTTGTTTCCAGGTAATTGTCTCCGTTTTCACAGCATTTTTCTCCCCTACTGTGAAGAAAGGGGCCTGTCTGCCTCTAATGAACTGTGATCTTCTCAACCTATAAGGTCTTTTTAGTAGTTGTGTCCCATTTCTTGTCTGTAGCTTTGCACCAGTTCATCCAGCCAGTGACAGATATTTTCATGAGGGTGGAGGGGAACAGGAGGAGTGAAATGGAAATGGCTAACAGTTCTTGTTGCTGTTTGGAAGTATATCAGATCTTCTGCAGGTCTCCAAATGGCTATAGAGTCTGTTGGCTCACTACCGGACTGGGCAATGAATTTATTCTAGGACTTCCCATGAAAACATGCTTAGATAATCCTGTATCTGCTGGAGTAAGATTATCTGTATGTATCTCCAAACCCTGAATTTCCAGTAATGTGTTGATTAGATCTCAAGAATCAACACAGAACTTTGGGCAGGGAGCTTATAAATACATTGCAAAGAGAGGGAAGGACATCCTTGTGGTATGCTGCTGATTTTGATCTCCCTAAACACCACAGGGACTTTGAAATTCTTGAGCTTACATGAAGGAGAAATGTACCTTTGAAAGGTAGAATGCTGTATATGTACAAACTAAATGTTAACATATCAATCAGGAAAAGAGGAGGTTAGTATGAAAGATGTTCTGTTTTATAACAGTTGCACACTGAGACTTGAAAATGCATGTAATTCAGTCATAACACACAATTTATTTTCTCTACAAAAATAATTATTTGGTATTGCAAATGGAAATAATCTTGGAAGAAGAATGAGGTTTGAAGGTCACATTTTCTGATGATGTGAAAGAAGTGTAATTAGGAATATATAAGTCAGTATTTAACTCCCTGCGAATCCCTTAGCTGAATTAGATCCATCTACTGCTGTAGGAATATAAAGAAGTCTTAATTGCTGTCTCTTATGTGCAGAGAGTTAAGGAACAGGTGTGCTTTTAAGTGATGCTGGTCTGTTTTAATGTGTCTGCTTTTCTTAGCACGCTACAGTTCATCTTTCTGACCAAACAGCTTAAACTTGCTGATAAATTCTGTGAGATACAACTTACAGCCCTCTTCCCATCTGTAAGTGCCTTAGCAAATGCGTAGTTCTCCAGGGTTCAAGGAAATTTAAAGGAGGTCTGAACTGATGTGGCACAGACAGTGATACGTCCAGAGGGATATGTAGGCTACTGAGAATCAACCGAGGTCTGTTTAGGAATGCATCTGAATGTGGCCATAAACTGAGTAGTTTAATTATCCATATCCTTCCATTATATCTGACATTTTAAGGATGTCTAATAGGAATAAATGGGGGAATGGAAAGCAAATGTGAAAATATTCTTCTTTAAGCCTAATTGAGGTGTGGCTCAGGACAGTATTGAAAGTTATACTAGAATATGGAGACTGGGATATGTGTTGCTTCAGCTAGTTACTATTAACAAACTTCGCTGAATATACTGTAATTTTTTACGTGTGCTCAGTCATAGAACGTTATCATTATCAGTAGACATTTAGATATACATACCAGCCTGTCCCTCCATCTGTTTGCTTCAGAATACTTGGCATTTGTTTTGCAACGTCGTAAAAGTAGTTACAGCTTTGCAGTTGAGAACTATCACAGCAATATCAATTTTTCATATTCAAGTTAGCTTTAAAAACAGAAGTTTGTCTTTATTTATAACTCCTAGTGCCTTGCTCTACGCTTATGTGTGGGGTGAGGGAGTTAAATGTGTGGAATACAGCTGGGCAATAAATAAGGTTGCAAAACTCTTGTCATTAGTAATGAAGCCTTTTGCAGTGGCATGTTAATGTGGAAGTGTCTAGACCCACAAAAAAGAAAACCTAAATCCTTTTGATTATAACCAGGAATTTGCCTCTGCTTTCTAAAGTATTTTAAGGAGACATATTTTTTGCATGGTTTCCACAGAAACATTTTGCAGCAAGAAGGTATTCATGTTTAAAATAAAATGTTAGCTGAGGCAATGGGAAGTTTGAGACTCGCTTACTTCTTGTGTAGTTGCATCTTCGACATTTTATGCTGATGATCGTGTTCAGCTAAAAATTTGCCTAATTTTTTGCTGGTGGTTATTAGCTAAGTGTATGTTAAATTATTGTGGGTATTCTGTAAAATTAGCCATACATTCATAATGGCTGTTTTGGATAGGGTAAGCATAGTAATGCTGGCTGAAGTTTTTATATTAATTTTCCTTTCCCTTCTCTTCCCCACCCCCCCCAAGGAAATTTGGTTTTGAGCAGTGTTTTGGAGACTGGTCAAGAGGTTGTTTTTAAAAATAGTACTAGACAATAAATGAGAAGACAGATAAGGGGAGAAAACAACGCTAATCAGTTGAACTTCTTAGAATTTCACAGAAGTGCTCAGGAGGCTGTAAACTGTAGATTGATACAAACCTGCGGTGAGAAAAGAGGTAGAATGAAATCAGATTCCATCTAGATCTATAAAGGCAAAATAGCACTAAAATTTAAATTTAACACTTATAAATACATTCAGTAATGATATGGAGATGAATATGTTAAACCATACGTTTCAGAAATCTTACGACCATATTCCTTGCAATGGATTCAGAGTGGTGTAAAGATTTGTCTTGGGTGACACCTGCAATTCATGCAGACTTTCCTGGTAGTATGTGCAATGCTCTGTCATGTTTAACAGCAAATGAGCACACTGAACTTAACAGGAACTTTATTTAGCTGAAGATATGCTGCACGTCACCTCTTCAGCTATGCTCCTGGGCCATATCACTCCGGTGCTGTCCTTGGCACTCTCCATGTGTATTGAATCTGACAAAAAGCCTGTCTCCGTGTTTTCAGAGTTACCCAAAGAATGAACATTTGGAATTTCAGAGATTTCTTTGTCTTCACGAGCATAACGTCTTCAGCTATGTTTCTCTGACGCTATGAAACTGTCACCCTGAAGGCTAAAACTCTTAAAAGTAGGAGCCAGGATTTTTGCTGCCACAGCGACAAAGTTTGGGATGTAATTAGAAAAAATTATAAGCGTGACTGAGTGTGAGAATGGGAATAAATTTAGTTTAGTTTTCTGGTTACTCTGTTTAGTTTTCTTTCACGTGAAGACGATAACAGCGAAGAGAAAATGAGATGCCAAAAATGAGGGAAAGAGTGGAGTGAAGGTGAGGAATGGGAGGAAATTTATCAGCAAAGATGAAAAGAGAGTGATATACTTGATAGAAGGATGAAAGAAGTCAGACATCCAGCAAATTACTGTTTTCTTATTTGCGTTCTGGGAAACACATACTAGGTCAGAGACAACATCTGAAAACCTTTATGTGCAGATAAAAGAAGACAGCACTTCTTGTAAATAGGCTGGGACTCTCATCTGCACACAATGACATTTAATTAAGTCAGTAAGCTGAAAGTGATTTTTTTTATCCTATGTTTCAGTTCGGGTTGAAAAAATTATGCCATTTGTAATTTTGTGTTTTTGAGCAAAATTCCGTGGATTATGAATTTGCCTGCTCTGGGAGATTTAGCAATATTCTATCTATACAATCATTTCTAATATTATTTTACTGAATGATTAAAGACCTGGATGGTAATAGTGTGACACATTGTTTTAATTGCAGGTGTTTGTATTCACACAGAACAAAGCAAATAAGCGAATAATGGATATCTCAGCTAAAAAGGGGGAGCCATCAGCCTGCTCAGACATACATTTTTCTTGCAGGGACCTGGTAGTGATATGATGTTTTTGTGGTCTATATAGGAACTCCTGATCACAGAAGAATGATCGTTTGTCCCTTTGCTCAAGGGACTCATACTACTGAGAAATTTAATGTTGTAAAAATAACATTTTCAACAGGTGCCACACTTCTGCACGTTTTTTTGTGACACCGCTCTCTGCTGAAGTGGTGTAGTAGATGTACCAGGTTTTTACACACAGAAACAATTCAGTTTCAGCAAGGATTAAGTGCAGATAAACAACATATTTCATAAAAGATTGTTATATCCTCTCTCCCATTGACACTTCCACCCCCAGACGAGAAAGAGCCTGGCATGGCATGCTTTCTTTTAGATCTCCACAGACATTTGCCTGCCACAAGGCAATGTAAATTTTGTCTTAGTTATTAGACTGTGATTATTAAATAATAATGGGAAGAGAGATCTCAGCCTGTTCATAAAGCATAGTGATTTTGTAGTATAAAAAGAACCTGAATCAAAAGGACCACGCTTTTTTTCATTTGCATATCCTATCTTATAACTTACAGTAATTAATGTGGGTAGAGCAAAATATGGAAGACAGGCTTTTCAGCTGCTTTTTTTGTGTGTGAGAAGTTGATCGTGCGTGCTGATCTGAAGTAGTACCGGAAGATGCCCATCTTGAATGAGACACAGAGCTCAGAGAAATGAGATCTGGTGGTTGGAGGTGTCACACACCAACTGCCCCTCTCTGCCGGCATTGCAAAACTGTTGTATTGAAATGCAGCAGACTCTTCTGCCAGAAAAAGTGCTGGAGATGACCCTGGCTATTCATTGTGACTGATTAAGATATATGATATCTTCCTTTTATTCTGAACCTCTTCTTTTCAGTTTCGCTTCCGTCCATTAAAACACCAGAATCCTCTGGAAAGGCAAACGCCAAGCAAACATCCAGGCTGAAATGGTAGATCCATTTGCAATTAGTGTATATTTCTTCTTTCCTCTACCCTCTTTCTTTTCTGAAGAAACCACTTGTTTGCTTTCTCTTTGTTTCTTAGCTGTTAGAAAGCCTTTAAAAATGCTTTTGCTTCGCTGTCACGGCATTATGCTCTTTGGAGGGAGGATCAGCTGGAGTCATGGCAAAGAGAACTGCTGTCCTGGTAATTTTATTTCGTATTCACCATACGATTCCCAGAATTGCATTGTTCCTTCCCAGAGGGGGAAGACTGGTCCCTCATGCAAATCACTGGTCCTTTTCTAGGCTTTTGTAGCCTTCGTGAAATTGTTGGAAAAGATCCTTCTTTCTGCAGAGAGGGGAGGAGGAATTGCACCAGACAGGCTGGCCCCAGTCATTTTATCACTTTCCTGTGTCTTACAGCTCTTTTTGAGGAGCAGGCACCAGGCAGTACCTATCCTGAGTTCCCAGGGCTTCTGCTGCTCTTGTGCTTTTGGTGCACCAAATTCAACAGCATTATTTGACTTAAATCACGACTTGCATTGGTATGAGAGTACACAGCATCTGGCCCACAGCCTTGTCTGTGTGCGAAAGTGTCCTCGTTCATTTAAGCTGCATTGATAAATAAGTGGTTTTCTACTGACTTAAGTGATACCTGAAGTTGGTACTAGTTAAACAAAATTAGCATGTGTACATTATTTCAGCTGATAATACTTTGTGAGTAGACATGTCCCCAGATTCAGTTTTCACAGAGCCTTTTTAGTGTTTATGGGAGTGCAACTGTTATCCTCAGGAATGCCTCCAAGCCTTGCAAACTCCAGGAACAACACAGAGAATGTGCAGTAATAGAGGTTTATTTTAAAAGAAGAAAAGTGACAAAGCAAAGTAGAAAGAATGAGGCTAGAAACAGTCTGGATAGATCTGCACTGGGATTGAAAGTAGCAAGCATTAAACTACCTGTTTCTTGCTAGTGAATTAAGCAAGAATAGAAATTTTAATTTAACCCCCATCTCCACCGACATCAGCACACGCATGCAGAGGATTATTACCACCATCTGTTTTATCCACAGTAGTTTCCATCAGTTGTGATATTTTATTTTTTTTAGTGTTTAAGCACTGCTTTGAAGCTGTTGTGTTAATTGTTAACTGTGGCTGAATCTGTGCATAGATGCCTATAGTAGTGTCAGTATGCTAAGATCATAACTGTTAGATTAATGAATGCAAGTATTAGCTCTGTGCTGGTGCAGTACATTAATAGCTGTGCAAGTTCAATCAAATACACTACTGACTTAGTCATTGTATAATGGTATTTACCAGATCTTAGATGGACTGCTGAGAAAGATGAATGTAATCTTTCATTTTTATCTGACTTAAAAAATAGGTAACAAAATCATTTTCATTGGATATTTTATTATTATTCTTCGCAGCAGGAGAACAGATGTACCTGTAGACTTGAATTCTTCTCTAAAATGGAATATGAATATGAGGGATGTTGTAGTGAATGGAAGGAAAACTTAACTGTTGCAGCCATTATCTTTCGTGTAGCTTAATCTCACATTCTGAATTACTGGAATGAATACCAAAAAGAAAAAAAATAATGAGTATGCTTATTCCTGCCTTTCTTTTATTTTTCCTTCACAGAACCTGAAGAAAGTGTTTGTAGAATTTAGTCATCAGGAGCTGTTTGAGTTCTATAACAAGGTCTGTAGATTTTACAATACTATAGTTTCTTTGTAAACACCTTATGTTGCTCAGCAGGAAGTGTTGCCTATATGAATTAAATCTAATGAAACTGGAAGGAAAATGGATCCTACTTTAATTAAGGCTGTTGGGTTTGTTTGATCGCATAAAGCATTTTCAAGAAGAGTCTGTGCATTCCGATTTGGAATAGGCAGGGCTTGGGTCATTGTAAGCATACCTGGCAGCTAGATCGAGAGGAGTAGCTGGTGATTAACAATGAGGAGCTCTCTGGAAAGAGCATCTTTGTGTTACATATTCAGTCAAAATGCCAGGCTCGTAATCCAGTCAAAATTAACTCTGTTATTTTTTTACCTTGTTATTATGCGTTGGAAATTCACAGCAAAACATCTGTGCGTGTAAAAAAGGCAGTATTTAGACAACTGTTTCTTTAAAATTTGAATATTTAGACTGCAGCAATGAATTCTAATAGCTTCATGTAAAAACAAATATTCATGAGTACAGGATTTTTTTATTGCTATGTGAATAGATTTAGTATGCATAGTTGAAGATACTGGAATGGGGGGGTGTTCTGTTTGCATGTTTCTAAACAACATTTTATATGAGTGGAGTTTTTTTCTCTCTTTTTTTGTTCCTTTAAATAGCTGGAAACTATACAAGCACAGCTGGATTCTCTTACGTGATGTTTTTGAAGACTTATTTCTCCATCGCAGTCTTGCCACCTCATTATTTTGAATTGAAGATAGATTGCCAAGCTGTGTTTGCTGAAGGATTCAGTGGCTTGCTTCCTGTAAAATTATATGACTTATCTCCTTTTTAGACCAGTAACATTAGCCAAGAGACTTTGTTAAGAGTCTGAAGATTCTAATGGAGTTTCTCTTGTTTTCTGAGCAATTTTGAAGAATGGCTTTACTTGCAGAAAAGAATGCTGCGCTGCTTCAGAGATTTTTTTTTTCTGTCCTGTTATGAGTGTTACGTGATTCTGGTAGAAATTTCCATACTAGTGAGGGACCAGGAATAAAATCTATTTTTTAGACATAAAAGGAATATAAAAGTAGTAGTAAAATACACAGCTAATAAAATCTCCATCCTTTTGAACTGTTATTCACATGATTGATAAAGCTTATTGCAAATTTGTCAAAATAAAGTCAGAATTTAAAAATGGATTGGTTTTGTTCTGGGCTATTTTAACTTAATTTCGTTATCTTTCTTATTTTTTAGGGGTTTTTTTTTGATTGTTCTAAATAATAAAAAATGTTGCAGATTTCAGTGTTTACTTTTGGCACTGAGAATAAACACAGCTTCTTAGCAGCGCATGCATGCCAGTGAATCTAAGTAGTCTGTTGTACAACTCGGGGGAGAAATCTCAGAGTGTATAACAAAGAACACTGAAATAGGCTGACAGTCAGATTTCTGAAACCTATTTGTTGATCCTTCCTCATGTTGTCCGCCACCATTTGTACATCTAACAGGAAGAAATGAAGTACAGTGACTTAAAGGCCAAGTTAGTTGTATTTTCACACATTAGTTCCAGATGAACGGAGGTTCATGAACAGTATGAGAAGGTGAAAGTCATCTTAGTTCTTGTTTGTTGCCGTTTGTTGACAGGCAACTTGCTGTACCTTGATAATGGGCACAGTATACAACTCTCTACTCCAGGCCAGTAGAAGGTGAGAGAAGATAAAAATCTTCGGCATTACCTTGTCTTTCTTCCTAAGGGATTCCCTGAACAAGGCTTTTTCCTTCCAGATGCCCAAAACAGGGGTGGTTAATACCCAATCAGCCAGGTTTTTTTTTTGAGGTTTGCTTGCTCGTGACACTAGATGTAAGTATAGCCAAAAGGTATGTTTTGAATAACTGGTGTTTAGGTCCTGTTGTGCCAGATTTCTTGCTTTGTTGCTTTTGGAGGGTTGTTTTGGGCTTTTTCTGTTGGTTTATTAGGCATTGTGCTGTTACTTCTAGAATACTGAGGGGGTTTGCACCAGTTGCCTAAGCTGTGAGATAATAGATTTAGAAGATAAAGTCATTAACAGCCTACATGTGTTTAAAGGGCACCGAAGAGAAAAAACAGATTTATCATAGTTCAGAACTGAAATGCCAGACCATACTGCACCACTCTGGTAAGGTAACACTATTACCCTGTTGGAAAGAAGAAATGAGTCACCATGGCACGGCAGAATCTTACGCTGTACACCTTGAGAGGCTGGCTGCGAAAATCAAGTCTCATCTCAAGCCGCTGGCAAACGTGCCTTGTCTTCTGGGGATGTAACACTCGCACCCACAGACATCATGTCCTCAGTCTGGCTATTCTGCAGCAGTTTGCTGGCTCGCCCATCTTAGGCTGCACAGGTTGGTCTGTGTCTGCAGGTGAGCACATCCCCATTGTTCCCTCTACCTGTCAGGGTTAGCAGTGCTTTGTAGTTAGCACAGCTAGGAAAATCCCCTTCTTCTTGACACTTAGGTCTTGGCTGCTCTGCTGGTTCTGTAGGGCAGTATGTGGTGTGGTAGGACACTGCTCTTGAGTGTTTTCCCTGAGTTTCCAGAGCTTAAGTTCTGGAAGTCAGGTCTGAAACAAGCTGAAGACTCTCCTGTGTGGATACAGGACATACCAAGGCAGTTGTCCGAGTGTGAGAGAGGGGTTAAGTTATCTTCGTGAATATAGGCAGTGACTGATGAATCCTGGAGGAGGAGATGCAGGCAAGACCAGTTTGGAATGCCAGAAGCATTGGACAAATTAGCAGGCATGTCTGAGAAAAAAAAAAAGAAGTCAAAGACAGAGCAGGAAGAAACTGGGCGTGGGAAAAAAGAATGACATAGCAGAGTAATGGATATTCCCAAGGGTGGAATTTGGGACTTGGAAAACTGTAAGGAAGAGAGGAGGAACACTGTAAAAGACAGGATAAGTATCAATACCAAAAAAAATATTAGGCAAAGAAGGAGGAAAACTTAGATAGTAGGGGAATGGGAAGAAAATTGGAGAAACAAAGTAAACCAGGGTTGACTATGAAAACTGTGGCCAGTTGTGTAACTGTATCTAGTGTTTTGAACTAACCCACAAGTGTTAGCCATGATGCAAATTTGGCCAAAAATCAAAGTGTGGGATAACAAAAAAGAGCATTTTAAATCTAGTTTTAATAGGAAATATTTAAAAAGTGCTAAAATAATGCTAAAGAGGAAAAGAGAAGGACTAATATTACAAGGATTCTGTAAAATTTATGAAGTGTTCATCCTTGTTTATAGACGGATGAAGATATTTATGATTTCTGTAACAGTGGTTACCATTTCTTTTTTACTAAGAAACCATAATAAAAGCCGTAGTATACCTCCTGGTAAGAAGTGCAGTTGTTATCTTTTGTCGAGGAGCACTCAGAAATAAATAGTTTCGAATACTTTTCTGTATGTAAAGTGAAGATTTAGGGTTGTACATTATTAGGTAGCGATGGCATAACCAGTACCATCTTAGAGAATAACATAGCCACTTACTCAATTGCTCCTGTATAAGCAGAGAAAATTGACTAACTGTGAGAGAGCAGAACTATTTAGGGTTTTTTTTGTTAGGTCTTGCAGAAAAGAAAGCTTTTGTTCTTGTTGCTGCTCTCTGGCCTGAGTGGACCTGGAGAAGGAAAGATTAGTCTTCCCCTGGGAGCAGCTGCCCCTGCTTAGTTTGGGTAAAGTCCTGGTGTCCCAGTAGTGTCAGGGAATGAGAGAAAAACAAGCACCAGTACAGACTGGGGAATGCCTGAGAAGAAAGCCTGGAGAAGGCTGTGAGGGGACCTAATAAATGCTTATAAATATCTCAAGGGTGGGTGTCAAGAGGATGAGGCCAGACTGTTTTCAATGGTGCCCAGTGACAGGACAAGGGGCAACGGGCACAAACTGAAGCACAGGAAGTTCCATCTGAACATGGGGAAGAACTTCTTCCCTCTGAGGGTGATGGAGCACTGGAACAGGGTGCCCAGGGAGGCTGTGGAGTCTCCTTCTCTGGAGGTATTCAAGACCTGCCTGGACGGGGTCCTATGCAGCCTGCTGTAGGTGACCCTGCTTCGGCAGGAGGGTTGGACTAGATGACCCACAGAGGGCCCTTCCAACCCCTACCATTCTGTGATTCTGTGATTCTGTGAATGGGAGAGCTGGCTGCAGCAGGGACTAGACCCAATGCCATGCCTCAGAGGTGGTGGAAAGGAAAACACTTTCCTGGGAGGAAGAAGGCATGTAGCCTATTCAGAACTAAATATACCAGGTTGGTGTGGGAGCGTAGGCAGGGATATGCATGCTGAAGGTCTTCAAGCTTTTGTTTTGCATTCTGGTAAAACATAGTTTTGAAGAGTGGATCTTGTGGGTGTTTTGGGGTTTTTACTGCAGGAAAGGAAAGGGTTACGTCCCAGGCTCTCTTCAGTTCAGGGCCCTAGCAAAGCTTTGGTCTGTAATGTATCTTGGGCATGATCCAGAACTGGAATTACCAAGGCTTCTGATAGTGTTGAAAGAAGATATTTGCAAAGATTTATTGAGTTCTAAAACTGGAAATTTCAATGAGTAAGAATTACGAAATCTTCTTTCAGATCTTTCAGTGCATTTTAAAAACATTTGATTCATCTTTGCTCAGACATTAAAGACAGTGTTTTTTGTGACTGTACTCTCAAAGCTATAATATCAAAATCTGCTTTAAATGAACTATTGGCAAAAGAAGGAAATCTTGTATTTTGGGTGTAAACAAGCATCAGGGTTGTTTTGACATGAAGACTTGGAGTTCTGGGCCTAAAATGAAAACCAGTGAGAGAACTGCATCAAAAATACCAACTTACTGGTAAAGAGCAACCACCCAGCAAAAACAACACTAATAGCACATTAATGCCGGTTGAGTACAAATGCATTAGATTATCTTTGCCCAGTTCAGCCTTGGGCATATACTTCTTGTTTCTCAACAAAATATGAAAGGTGTGTAGGTTTTTGCATTCTATTTTTTTGAAATAAAATACTTAGGTAGATAGACAAATACAACTTTACTATCTCAAATTCTGACTAATCCCCAAACCTACCTTGGCTCTCCAGAGGAGGCTTTAAAATTTCCCTTTAATTCCTGGGTTTATTGACACATCAGTTTTGAGTTATGACTTGCAGCTTCATTTCCTACAGTCTGTGATTTTAAAGACACTGAAGTCTTGTTCTTTCAAGCCATGAAGGATTTGCTGAAATGCTAAGTCTTACATTGGTCAAAGGGAAAAAAAGTGTTTATTGTGATAGAGTGGTATAAGCTCCCCTTCACACATTTTCTGTGTCATACTCTCTGATTGCCAATGGCATCAGTAACGTTTAATTATTTGGCCATATTGACATATTATATGTCTTCAAAGATTATGAATTCACTTAGATGAAAGAAATGACGGAGCTTAATAATGCCTATTGCCCAGTGGATAAGTATCATCATTTTGTGACACTTGTATAGCTTAATTGACTAATGAAAATGAACAACATTTTGAGCCAGTGTGAGAAAGTTCCTTTTCTATGGATCAGCCAAACTGGCTTTCCGAAAAACAGTGATTTCATCTAGGTGGATATACTACAGTGCTGCTGTCTGATGCGCTGTTGATGGTATCTCATAAAGATAAACTAATCAGATGCTTTTATCTGCAACTCTTACATAAAGTGGTTTCTAATTTCCATAGTAATTAATCAATTTTATTGGATTTTCCCTTGGCCTTTGTAATTGTGTTGGTCAGACCAAATTATATGATGTAGTTTTAACTGAAATAAAGTGTTTAGATGATCCCTTCATTCCTTCATTATTTGGTTTGTCAAGAGATAGGAGAAAATATTGGTCTTTTAGAAATCAGATGTTGTCCAGCTGTGTTGAGCTGTGTACCCAGGAAGCACTTGTCCCTCTCACTGACAAGATTAGTTCCTTTTCTACTGAGATCAAAATATCTTCCATGGTTTTCCAAGGTTTTCTCTATTTACTGAAATCATAGGGAGGTCATGTGGAGTTCTACATATGTTGGAAGCATAACTGTCTTGACCGGCTGTTCAAATAAGATGATGATTTGCTCGCTGTTAAAGCAAATTCCTCTTCTGGTGGGACACTTTTAGCTTCTTGTCATCATTGTTACCTTAGCTGTCCCTCTGTGGTTATACAGCATACATTCAAGGAACTGCACAGATTCATGTGCATGGGCAGCTGGCCTCTTCTGCAGAGTACTAATTATGGGATTGGACATCATGGAGCACCAGATCGTCTTTTTTGGAATCCACCCTGTGGTCATTTAGGACAAGTGAAGGGAGGAGAAGCAGCACTCTCTGGTCAGTGCTAACGAGACTCCTCACATCTGCACTGTGTATGAAGAGCTCTGTGTACAGGTGAGTTGACTTTGTTTCTTCTGGTTCCAGTTCTCACACTCAATAATAGGGCAACTTAACTAAATTGCATTTCATGGGCAGCATGAGAATGCTGTACTTTTTCCATGACCCCACTTATTTGTTTTTCTGCCTCCAGAGTGTTAAGAAGTCCAGGTTTATTTGAAAAAAAAGGCAAAAAACCCCAGTTTGATTTAAGAAATTCTGCAATTAATGTATACAGTAAGCATTTTGAAGAAGGTTTGCTTTCTTTGATTTGTTTCTACTTGTGAAGTGTTTGCTGCAGCAAATAACCTTGTAGGCAGCAGAGAATGAATCCAAGCCAAGTCCAGGGGATTGAGGAAAGGACCATGTCTCCCGTTCCACCCACTGCTCCCTGTTGAGCGTTGGGGTGCAGCTTAGGCTGTGAGCCTTGGTTTGCACCTCAGACTGCCAGTTAGATGAGCTCTGCCTCTTTCCTGGACAACAGTGAGTCAGCAAAAGATGAGAGAAGCTGACTGCACTGGGCAAAACGTAACCCGGACTGAATTTTGTTAGCTTAGCTCTTCACTCTGGAAGGGATGAGATTATTTGCTTCATGACAAGCAGCACTTTTTCCCAGGTGTTCTCCATGTGAGGTGTGAAGTCAGAGGAGTAGTACGTTGCATCCCAGATGAAGCCTGATGTCTCAGTCAGGAGCTGTGCCTTGTGATGGTGGGTCTCTGCCATCTTCTCTTTGAATTCCTAACATGTTCCTGCCACTTCCAGCTCATACACAGCCTGTGGATAGACACCACAGACCTCCAGAACAAAAAAAGGACCTTCATCCTCCTGTGCTTCGTCTCTGATGCCAAGGGGACCCCTTCTCCTATCTCAGGCTGGCATTCAGCATAGCTCCAGGTAGGGTAAGGCTTTCGCGGAGTTTGTCCTAGCACCTCAAGTTTGAAACTCACTTTGAGGGAGAGCCAGAGAAGATCTGTATGAGAAGGGAGATAAAACAAGACCAGCCTCTCAGGGAAGGGGAGTTATTTACTGCTTGCCCACTTCTGGAGCAAACTGTCAGTCCAATCTAGGAATGATCCAGTTTCTCCTTTGCAGCCAATCTCCCTACATGAATAAAATCATCCCTGTTTCCCCACATCATCTTTGTGGACGGTAGCAAGCTAGATTATCCTTAGGATCTGATTTGGGGCAACAGAAGTGAAGTACATCAGATAAATGCAGACAAAACAAGACTGTAAATGTGATCTGATCTCTTTGGGGCTGTGTTTACTCAATGTCTCTCACAGGATGAATGGCAGTGGTCCCAGGTTCTTAGAAAATCTGATACTAAAACATAATCTTAAAAAAAATTATGAAGAGCCAAAAATGAAATAACAAACAGAGCAGAGTCTCCTTTAAGCAAGAGAGTGCAGTGTATCACTGAGGAAATGCAGGAAATTTCAGCGAAATGGAGTTTTTTGAGTTTGTATATAGACACTGTGTGCACTCCTCATTGCAACACCCAGTAAATGACTTGGAGTCCTTTCAATGTCCCTCTGCAACTGAACTGCAGGTTCCCGTACCCTGTCAGATGTCACCCCTGCATCTGCCCATTGAAACTCTGTTTGCTGGCCTGCTGATTGATTCCCCTGTGTCTGCAGTCGGTGGAAGGAGTGCCCTGAAGCCCTGCTGTGTGCCAGGACAGAGGACGCAAGGCGCTGGACGACCTTGTGCACAGCTGAGCAGTGCTGCTCGTACCTGCCTCCACAAACAGCGCCCGGCTGGGAAGGCAAAACACCTCGGGTGATTTTGATGTCTTTCTGGCTGAACAGGCTATGTTTGTTAGGGTTGACAGACTAAGTTTTGGGTTAGTGAGTGTCTGTTTCTCAGCACTGAGGTCGGTAAGTTTTGAGATCAGTCTTCTCTCTGGGAACAGGGAGGTTTTAAATGAATGTTTAGTTGAAATGGTCAATATGAAAGAGAAGCCAAATGTGGAGCTTACTTTGGTGCCTGGAGCAAACTTCATGGTTTAACTACTATGTTAGATGAATAAAGTCTACCCTCGAGTTCCTTCCAGGAGGGCCGGGATGTGAATGTGTAAGAGTATCTGAGCAAAAGGTCGTATCCCTGTGGTATAATGATTTCAGCATGTTGGAAGAAAGGAAATTTCCTATTAATCAACCTTATTCCAGCATACAAGGTCACAAAGCATGAACTTGGAATCTCATTCTGCGTTTCATAGCTCTCTGTAAATCAAACCCAGGCTGCAGACAAGACTGTACTTTTTATTTGCCAGAGTAGCCTCTTCATCATAGCTATTTTCAGTCAAGAGATTTCAGTGGTGGTTTCAATTCAGATAGTGCCTTCAGCTGCTGTGTTAGCCCACTTCTGAATCAAAAGTGATAGTTCCTCCCTTGAAAATCCAGCTCTTCAGAGCTGTCAGCCTCCGGATGAAGTGACATATCTCTTGTATAAAGAGATACAAGAGATCTTCATATCACTTGTATGAAGATCTGCTCTACCTCTTGACTGTCAATACATATATTCAACAAACACTTTCTACTGGCTTTGGTTAAAAGCATTTGATGATTTTCTTTGGTTTGACAGAATCTTTACAATGGCTTGGGGACCAGGCAAAGATGCTACAGATTTCTTTGCATAGTCTTTTCTCCTTTTTTCTCCCATATTTGAAAGCTCATCCTTCTCCCAGTCTGGGAACATGGTGCTGCAGTAATCTACTGGTAACTGTTCAATCGGTGCGAGCATGAGGAAGAACAGGAAAATGCAGCTGCACCAACCTGTAAGAACACTTCTAGGAAGAGTCTGCTTGGAGAAAAGAACAATTAGAAATTGATTTCCAAAGATTTAGATTAACTGATCTGAAGTGGAATGGCTGTCCATTCCTCTCCCCGAGTGCAAGTTGGCTGAAATCCTGCTGTTGTAGTTCCTACTAATAGCACATAATCTGAAAAGCACAGATACATTTCCCTAGTCACCAGTCTTTAAGCCGTCAGATTTTATGAACATGGTGTCTCAGAACAGTTCAAAAGCCCCAGTAAGAATGATGCATCCTGCTACATCATGAACTGGAGTTCTGGTGCTCCCCTGTATTTTGTGAAAACCTTCTGCCAAACTTGCTAGTTTCTTCTTTGACCTCTCTGCTGACTGATTCTGTCTTTTACTGTTTTTACCCTGGCTCACTGTGCATCTTGAGTTAACTGGTTTTGCCCATAATTTGCCCTGCACTCTTAAGTTGTAATTAATATTTTGCTATGTTCTTTTCCTATTTATAAGATAGGTACCGTGGCCACTTTTCAAAAGAAGGATCAGGAGATGACATTTTTCTGTGAAGAGTCCTCTTTTTGTGTGCACTTTTGAAGGACTCAGTACAGATCTTAAAGCCAGTAAAACACCATTCTCAAGTGGATTATACTGTGTAAAATTGCACTGTTCATCATGATGACACACAAGGTCAGTACTGCTGGTACAGGGAAGTGACTAAATAAACCAGCCAAATGACAGTGAAGATCAGGAAACAATAAGATACAGAAAAGCCTGTTAAAAAAAGGAAAAAAGAAACATCATGAAGCACATTTGTAATCCACCTTGATGAAAATATCAGTCCTTCTAAGAAACAAATGTTTCCATTGCTTTGTTAAGTGATCACATAAACTTTATAGAGATTTTGCTGTGTTAGCAAAAAGATCTTTCTGTTAGCTGCAAATACAGTCTATTTGGGAATTGGTACACAGTAATTTTCAGTCACAGAATCACACACAGAGTCACAGAATGGTAGGGGTTGGAAGGGACCTCTGTGGGTCATCTAGTCCAACCCCTCCAAACCAGTCGCTCCACTGAGAAGCAAATAGGCCTGAACTTATCCTAGAGGATATGTAACAGCCCTATAGATTAATTTTACCATCTATAAGGACTGACAGGAGCATTGTGTTGAAAGGAACAGAAGGTTGAAAACACGATGCTTCGGAAGTACTTATATTTGAAACAGATTTTTATAATCAGAAGAAAAAGGCTAACATGTAACATGGCATGGCAAAAAACTACTCAAAGACTTGTCCACAAGTCTGATGAGATTTATGATCGACAGTCTGGGCCCAGGCTTTTTTGCAATGCTGAAAAAGCAAACACAAGGTAATGGAAAATAATTATGAGTCATTCCTTTACTTCAGAGGTGATTAATGTGACACGGTCAAGTTAAATCCTCTGAAGAGACATCAGCAACGCTTTTCACTGATGTGTTTTGTAAACATGGATTTGATACTATTCCAGAAGAGATTTTAATTTCCTGCTAAAAGAGATGGTTCATGATCAAAACCAAGATATACATAAATACTAGCTGCTGAGCTTGCAAGACTGATGCGTTTCTTATCAGCAAATGATAAGAACATAGGACATCTTCAGTTTTATGATACAAATAGTTTTATATTACCAAAACCGTGCAGAACTGAATTGAAATATTCTCATGGACTATGCTGTGAAGGATCTGGTAGCAGCACAGCAGACTTCTAAGTAGCCTCTGCCCATTTTCCAGAGGGTCTGTATATACTCCCAATTTAAAAACTGAAAATATCTGCTGCTTTAAATAAAACTAAGAGTGGCACTCAGAAATTTGAATGGCTTAATTTTCTAGAGTGAATTTGTGGCACACTGTCTGATTGCTGGGCTTTGAGTCCTTTGCTGTCTAGTATCATGCAGTATGAAGCTAGTTCACATGCACATACACTTCATATTCATGTAGGTACTGCTTTAAGTCTCAATTCTAGCTTGCCATTGTTCTGATGCTTTTTATTGAATGCAAATTAACCTAATAACCATCAGAATACAGAACATCTGAACACCAAGAAATCAGCAAATTTTAGTGCTTGAGGTATCACAGCTAGTTACCTCAGCTGAACAGCGCGCTGGGATACTCCTTTTGACTGCATATTGCCTACATTAGGGCCTCTTTACAGAATAAGATAACCTTTTAATTGGGGAGTTTCCACGCTATACCATGTTTGTTTGGCTCAGGAGGCAATGGAGACTGATGCCCTGCTGAAGAATTTGCCATAAGCATCTCCAGATGAGCACCGTTTTTTTTATCCACAGACTGGTGGATCTCAGGTTCTCCCCTAATATACTGTGTCTGCAGTTTTGCTCTGTGGCTGAAAGGTCCGTCCTACTGCTTGTGGTACAAGTGTTTCTCCCAAGTATTGATGTAAAGTGCTCTGTACCCTGTTGTGCAGTGGGTATTGTGTAGCACTCAAGAGGCAGAGAGCTTCACACTGCTCTTTTTTCAGGATCAAGACAATCTCAGTAACACAGGCTGCAACAGGGATGAGTTAAAAAATACAGAGGTTCTTCAAAAAGCTGCCAAATACAACTTGTCTAAAGCCCAGATCTGCACACCTGCATTGCCACTTTATCCCCATGCTGGCAAGCAATATTGAACCCTGATCAGGCTCCATGTGTATTTACCTACCTACTGGTGTGACTGTGGAGGGGACAAAGTTACATTTAGTCCCTCACTAGTTTCCCGTGATGCATATCACGTAAGGTGGGAATCTAAGAGCTCAAGACTATATTTCATCCAGTTCATCTCCAGTTCCTAGTGGGAAGCACGTCCTAGCTTCTGGAAAGGGATGCTTTGCCACCAGTCCCAGCACTTTGGTCCTAAAAATCCTCCATTTGGACACTTGATTCCAGTTTTGCGTGTGCTAGGTTAGCCCAGCTCTTTTATTGCCTTCCCCAACTTCAACAAGTCATTGGTTGAGGTAGCCTCTTGTTAGGATGACAGCTGAGCCTAGAGGTTCCTCCGAGTGTTACTGAGCTTTGTTTTGTGGGTATGCTGGAGGGAAGTGTTTTGCAGGAGCTACCTCAAACCTTGTCTTCTTTTATCTGTCATTAGGATGTCAAATCTCAGCTTGCTTCCATCCCATTTCCATGCTTTGGAAGGCAGAGGGTTGGTCATATGAAACTCCTTTTGATGTACTGAGCACAGTTATATTCCTCTAAAGTCATAAAATTGGGTAACATTTTACTGTCCTACCACTCAAAGCTTAAAGCAGATGTTTTCCTTGGGACACTGAATGTCACCCAGGCAGAGTCTGTTCACTCCTTATCTCCCCCCATGTCACAAATATCAGAGGCAGGTGAAATCAGGGCTATGGACATCCACGCACACAGATGCATCCTGGTACTTCGTCCTTCTCTAGTGGGATCCATCTGTACTGAATTAACCACTGGCAGAATAATTTAGCACATTTATGGTCAGTTTGTTCCTAGGGGGATCTTAGAAAATCTCAGTGAGCTCAGTGTTCACCTGGTACTTAATGAACTGCTTTTTGGACACAGTAATTTTGGCATTTGGAAGCGGATGACTCATTTAATGACAAATTTTTAAGAGCTCTTCAGGAGCTTGTTCCCCACCTGGCCAGCTCTGACTTTATCATTCTGTCCATCTTCGCCCACTCTGCTTTTCACAGTTCAGCTTCCCTTCCATCTTTTTTCTCAGACTTAACCCATAGCTACCTGTTTCCATATTGACCACATAGGTACCTGTAACAAAGGAAGGGTTACTTGGACTTCAAAAGGTCAGTGCTGCCCCATTCTGTGTGGCAGATGAACTGTTGCTGGTGCTCCAGGAGCTGGATTTGTGGTTTGACTGCCCTGGAAAGGAGGAAGCTGAACATTGCACATGGCAACTCAGCTCCTTCCAGCAGTGTTCTGTCATGTGAATGGACTGCAATGCTGTGTCTCCTGCTTAAACCCCTGGCTAAAAGCCTTTGTTTACCTGGTAGGTAAATTCTTTTCCAAGTCACCATTTCTCAGATCGCTCTCTGACACCTGCTAGTTCTTGATCCCTGTGGAGAGCTGCTGACACTTAATTTCTCACAGTCGAGGCATATCATTTAGTACATTCTGTACACCAGCCCTGAGTTTATTGTGTCTTCACCTGGTCTTGTTCTCACATTACTCATTTACATAGATAGTTCTTATTTTCTATCAGAATTATTTTTCAGGAAAGCACAGTGTGACAGATTTCCGTGGGTAAAAAGTCTAGGTAGTCCTCCAAGTTTTCCTGGTTATCCAGTTCTGTGTTGTAAATAAACACAAATGTGCTAATTGGGATATTTTGATTTTTTTGAGGTCCATGTTAATTCTTGGGTGAGGATTTCTCGCCTTGTCGGGAGAGGAGAGTGGGAGGGGGGCAGCATGTCCTCCTTTATTCACCCACCTATTTGTCGTATCCGTTGTTTTTAACATCCAGGCAGCATGACCTGAGATTTTCCTATCTTTCTTTCTTATTGTTGCATTTTGTGTTTGTTTGTTTGTTTGTTTGTTTGTTTGTTTTAACCAGCTTTCGGTGTTAGTATTTATGCAACCTTTATTCTTAACTTTTAATCCAATTGCTAGAAAGGTTGTTCCATTTTTGCAGGATCCCAAGTATCAGGTGTTAGACTGCAGTTATTCCTCTAGTACCTCTCTGTTGTATTGGAGGTCCATAAAAGAAGGATTGCTTTAAATGTGCTGCCTACTAAAGATAAAGATATCTCTTAATTCACCTTTTTCCTGAGAGACATCTTCAGGCTGTGAAAACTTTTGCAAGGATATAAAATGATAGGGAGTTTCTCATAAAAGAGAGGCCAAAGGCTGCTTGAACTAAAGCTAAGCCACATCAAATTTCAATTCCAGAGATTTTTGCCTCTCCTTGCAAAAACCTGAACCAAAATCGAAAGATGAAGCTGAATCTTGAATTTATAGCCACATAGTTACTCACAGCTTGCAGGCAGATCTACAGAAAATGCTCTTGTTGATGAAGTTTGAAGATATCCAAGAAGCATCTGTGTGGTGTGATGTCCAAGTGGGTAACTTCTGCACATAAAGAGTGTTTGAAACTGCTTTGGAGCAGATTTAAGTTTCTGCATGTTGTTCAAGGGCAGATACTTTATTGCTGTGCTCGCTTAAATTGTTTTTTATTTCTTTCAAATTAATACGTATTCATAACTTAGTTCTTAGGGTCTGTTGCTGATGTGGAGTTGGAGGTGGGGTCAGAGGGAAGTTCACCACGAGGCGCTATCAAATTATTTATTGTGTCACGTATATAAAGTACAGAGAAAAGAATTGTAGTGTTACAGGAGTCTGGCAATCTCTCTAAAATAGTGACAGAAAGCTGATAAATTGGACAGAGAACTAAACTATTACAGGATCTTGTCTACTGCCTCTGTTAAGATCCATTTTAAAGGCATTACATCAGCTTAAATAGAGGTAGTACTCACTGATATCCCCTGTTAGATCAAGAAAGTCAAATGGTCAGCAGAGGAAGGAAGCAGATGAAAAATTATTTCCTACTTTGAATTCCATCAAGCTTTATCTGTGGACCTGTCTTAACACATTGTAAAAACCTTAGAAGTCAGTATATGACAGTGGTGTCTAGTAATATAAGCAAAAAAGAGCAAGAGAAACTGTTCCCTGACATTAATAAAATCCACATGCAAGGCAATAGTAATTCTTTGATCCATAAAAGCCAGATATGCAAAGTACACCTTCAGTGACTGCCTCATTAGACAAAATGGAGCCTAAATTGAAAGGGAAACAAAGTGTTTTGTTTGCTTTGGTACATTTTTTAATGCAGACAGTCTTTTCAAAGGAAATTGACCAAGCAGGTTTGCTTCTGGGTAGTGGACTTGATGTCTGAAAGGAATAGCTCTTAACTCCCCAAGGCTTCTGTTTTAAAGTCATGCCTCTACTTGAATGCTATAAATGTAGCTAATCATGCTAAAAAACCAAAAAAATAACCCCAAAAATAAAAATCACCCACCATACCTAAGATTTTACATTGTTACAATATGAATCCTAAGACTATGGCACTTAAATTCAGTTGTGGTCCAGATTTGTCATGCAGAGGTCATTAATACGGAAAGATCTATTTTTTCTGGTATTTGTTATGTCATTTGCATACAGTCTTATCCTGATTAGGGAACCTATGGTGCTGCCACATAGGATTTCTTGAGGAAAGGATACCCAATGTGTGTTCCACAGCAAATGAAAGTGAAAAAAGGGAATGTGAGCAGGTCCAAGCAGTGGTATGTAAAGATACCGGGGCTAGCTGAGGTGCTGAAGTAGCTACAAAAGAGCAGCTCACTACCCAGGCTAACATACTTTGCTTCTCAGCAGAGTTATCTAGACAGACTGAACAACCCAGAAACACTACAGAGGCAGGTGAAGGTGGCTCTGCATAGTCCTACAGTGGGCCGTGAAGATCTGGTCCTTTAATTGCAACCTAATAAAACCTTTTAGTGACAGTGTTTCCTGTGCTGTGATAATGTAGAATTTGTTTAGTCTTGGCAGACTGAAAGGTGTATTTGAAATAAGAATAAGTTTTTATCTAAAAGAATGGTTTAAGATCACCATTTTTTGGTGACAAGTGGTGACAAATGGTTCATTATTTAGAACTTTGCTAAATTTATTTATATTATTCATCCTCCCACTGCTGGCTTCATCTTCTGAGGGATATATAAGCCACCTCTAGTACTTTTAAAATAATTTAAAAATAGTTTAGATTTTTTTTCTTATAAAGCTTGCCACACATACAGAATTCAGGGTCCTGTGTGGAGCAGTTTTTATGTGCACTTGATTTTATCTGACTTACTGGACTTGCTTTTTTTAACTTTTGGGGTAGGATTGTTTGTACAATGACAGAACAAGGCAGTCTTGATTCTGAAAGGGGCCTGTGGGTACTACTATCTTGTGAACAATGCTGAAATAACTCTGTTTTGCACTGAGACTGCTTTCCTATTTGTCAGACTTCCCAGAGAAAAGTGGCAGAAGCAAGGGCTCTGACTGCTAAACTTCAGCTGGGTGCCATTCATCAGGATAATGTCGTGCTAAGAACTGCCACAGAGCTCACTCTTAAGGTGAATCCTATACCCATTAATCTCCAGAACTAGCACTGTCATCGTTTCTGTCTGGAAAGAAAAACTAAGGTGTGTGTTGGCCATCAGAAAACTCTTTAAGTACATCTGCAGAAGTACTTAAAGAAGAATCCTTTCAGACTTTAGAGGTTTCAGGCTTCCACTGGCTTTGTTGGTGTATCTGCATGCTAGATATTGCCCACACTAGAGAGTGACTTAAAACATGCCTATCCGAAGCCTATAAGGCCAAAGGGAAATCTCCAGCAGAAGTGATCAAAGACCTCACCAGAAATTCATTTTCAGCTTCCTGGGCTGCCAGAACAAGCTCTTCTGTAGAGGGAATCTGAAAGGCAGTTACCTGTTCTAATAGCCTGACTGTTTTATAAACCATTATGAGGTAAGTCTGCGATGTTCAGCAGATGTGGTGTTTGGAAGCGAAGACTCCACGCTGTGATGTCTAGTTAGTCACTGTACATTTAACCAGCAGTCTTTGTAGGGTACTCGAGTAACTGTTTGTGCTTGTCTTTAATGGGAGGAATAACAGCTCTATTTCTTATTACTCTTACCTGACTGTTAGCTATGTATAAACCTACAGGGTATTACATGGAAAGCAGCTAAGTTAGGAATGCAGATGAAAAAGTGCAGTTCTTCTAAAAGGAAATTTTTTTCCATCAACCTGTTTTTTTAAAAACTTTTTTTCCTGGAGAGGGGCTGATGTACATTGTCATGGGTATTGCATCTCTCAGCACTGAACAGGAACATGGAGGAGGCTCATCTGTCATCTCCCTCACACATCGCAGTGAAATGATGATGTACAGTTGCCTTGGCCATCAAGGGGAAGGGATGGTTTTCATGCTGTGTAACTCATGGGTGGCTGACAAGGTTAAAAATACGGTTTCAAATCTGCCAAGTTAGATTACAGATTTGATAGTCACTTTTAGGTTTTAATCCAGAGGTTTCGGGGGACTTCCTTGAGTAACTTTGCTATGAATGTCCTTCGGACTTGTTATGCAGTCTGGCAGCCTCAGTGAAACACTACCCTGTCACTTGAGGTAACGGGCACATTAGGCTGAGCAATGCAGTGAAAGAGTAAATATATTTTTGGGTCTGTATTTACTCTGTTGTGATGTTTGCATTCTGTTCTATAAGCATCCTTTCGACCCAGCCTCAGCTGCATTTGCTTGTGTGATACAAAGATTGGAAAGCTGACTTGTACTCAGGTTCTTTGCTGGAACCAGATTACCCAGGTTATTTCAGAATTTCCAGAAATTAGACGCACTCCATTTGTTTCTTTTCAGAACAGATGGTGGAGTAGAATTTGAATCACTGAAGTGATAGTGGGAGAGAAGTTACAGTGGGGAAAAAAAAAACGAGTAACTGAAGTGAAACTTTTCACACTTTCCAGCTTTTTGCTGATTCCCAGCTTTTGTTTTTATATGACAAGTTTAATAGATCCAGCTTTCAGATTTGTCTCCATTATTCAGATAACTATAAAATCAGATGGATAAAATCTGGAATACTCTGCGCTTTTACTAGATACTTAATGGATACTCATAAAGCATTAGACCTTCACCTCTCTGACTTAAGATCTATTTTAATGGGCTGATTCCTTCTTGTTGTACGTTCTCTGAAGTGACAGAGCTAAAATAAGGATTAATTTTCCCACTCTTTGAAATGAGGTGGATGTATGAATTTAGCATGGCATCTGAAGAAGGCACATCAAAGCCACCATCACTGGCAAAACTGAAGCCCTGGGTGAGAACTCTGTCTATTTCTAGATCATCCCTTTAAATCATTTCTGTGGAGATATTTTTGATTTATGCTGCTGTAATGTCTGCTGTTGGAGGATCACAGACCAGGCTAACCCAAGAAAACGACTGGCGCAGGGCAGTCATAGAAACAGAGGACTCTACTCCTGCTCCCAGGAGAAAAGGCAAAACCGAAGCCTTAAGCTCCTCTCTTCTGGGCTTGATTTCTTTTTAATGGTGGCTCTTTTACTTGGTGCAGAGTGTCTCAAAAGGATAGAGGGACATGAATTAGTGTGCCTTGAGCCTCTGCGCCTGCAGCTCTCCCACTGACACCAAAGAAAAGCCAGAAATGCACTGCTGCAGATTAGATGGATGAAAGATTTCCCCAGCCCCCATGCCATAAACCAGTGAAAGCAGTGGGGTTCTTTGTTGGCTTCTATTTTTTCTGCTGTACTGAATTGCTTCTCTTAATGCACCATGCACAGAGGCTGCAGAAGGCTGGGCACAGGGCACGCATCCCCTGGTGTGGGCGGTCACAAGCTCAGTCCTCCTGCTTTTCTACAAGCTCCCTGCGAAGGTATCGCAGGAGGGCTCTGCAGGCAGGGCTGTGCCAGACATTTGCTGCTTGCTTACAGTTTTCGTCATTTAATGTTTTCACATCTCAGTGTGCTCTCTCTGCTATTAAGTACCAAACTCCAGTACCCCAGTTCCCACTGCATATCACCTTACCCCTGTGAGGGTCTCGTGGAAGCCAGCTGGGCTACTCGTGGCATAGGCATTTGATACAGGGTTATCTGAATTTCATCCTATGGGAGCTTTTATCTTTCTTCACTTGGTCTGTCTTCACTTCCATCTGTGCTTTAAACTGTGCTTCTGGGTCACGTAAGTGGTGGTGGGGTTGTTAATTAGATTTTGGCAAACTGTTGTGTGGGGTAAGCAGTCTAAACATGGTTAAAAAAAAAAATCAATAAGCTCCCAGGGACAGATTCAGTGAAGTACTTACGGAAAATGCCTAAATGGAGAGATGTGAATAGCCCTGCAGTGGGATTACAGATGCATTTAGAATTACACTTGTGATAAAATACCCAGCTGCACTGGATTCTGGTCAGGGGATTGTGAGACCCTCGCCTGACTTTATGCAGCCCAAAACCCTCCGTGGTTTCCAGGGTCTCATCCACAGCCCGAGTGCGGTGCAAATGCTAACAGCTGTGCTGTGCCACCAGCCTCTCCGGCAGCCCAGATTTCCTTTCAGAAACTGCGAATCTAGGTTCGGCAACAAACAAAGGTGAGAGAAGGCTTTGCACATGTTTCTCCTCTTTTTGTGGCGGGTGAGCAGCACCTCCAGGCTTGCTGGCCCGGTGACCTGCGATGCGCTGGCAGACGCAGCCTCGGGGCTTGGGGTCTGAGCCAGCTCCGCTCGTCCCCTGCCACTCTGCCCAGCGATTTTTCTGGCGGGGACGCAGAGCCACGTTGGATTGGTAGGCTTTTCAGCAGCGTTCACCGTAGCTTCAAGAAACGCAGTTGTGGTCAGTCTTACCTCAGTGCCATCTGGCACGTGAAATGGCATAAAGAGGAGGAAAAAAATGTGTTTGGAAAAAATGTGGAATGGTGAGAGAAAAATACAGTAACACAAAAAAGGCAGAATTCAGAGAAGGACATTAGTATCCACACAAAATCAAAGATGCCATGTTTCATAATTGTGAGGGTAGAAAGATCACATTAACCAATTGCATCCTACTCACGTGATTTTCTACTTCTTAGATGCTCCAGATAGCTTTTTATCTACTCTATCCTATTTTTAACCACTTCTAATGACAAAGCTTCAATTACAAGGCTGTTGTCAGAGTGCCGTTACAGTTAAGAAACCTTCTTACTGTGTTGTCAGAAAGCTTCAGCATACCACTGTCACCTAAAATATCCACAGTGCATTAAGCTGTAGGTGTTTGTGGGTTCCTGTAAATGTCTCTGCAAATGTAAGCTTGGACAGCTTTCTGTTGATTCCCCAATTTAGTTAGCAGAAAACCCTGCCACCTCCTCCTCCCATCCCTGCTCTCACCAATTCCACTCAGCCTCATTATCTACTAACCTTTAAGTGCTAGCACCCTCCCCCCTTCCCCAGGTCCAGACCGCTTTCCACTGAAAGAGAGCATGAAACTGGAAGCTTTTTGTAAGAGAGGAAATTATATCTTCAACTCCCCTAGGTTTCCTATCCACTTAAAAATACCCAGCCCAAAGACACAGAAATCACCAGGGATCTTCCCGTGACTGGTGGTGCCGTCGTAGGTGCACGCAGCTGGGCTCTTAATGGCACTCCAGGTTGGTCGTTTAGGAGACCCAGGGCTTGGCTTTCCCACCGGGCAACGCAGTACCTCTTTTTCTGCTCCTCCATTCAGAGCGGGAAATCATCTCCGAGGAGACCAGTCTAAGACCCCTAGTTCACAGGCATTTCCTCAATATCTAAGGCAAGGAGTTAGTCCCACTTGATATTTTTTAAATCAATATTTCATTAAGCAATGCTTTTATGGCATTTCAGTATTCATCTATAATAATTAATATAAGTCTTTTATCTGTGTATATCAAAGCACTTTGTGAGAGTTGGAGAGCATAAAAACTCTGTATTAAAGATGAAAAAATATGAGGCATGCAGAGGGATTATGCGATTTGCCCAATTGCCCAGCCAATTAATGGATTAATTCTTAATCCAGTTCCATATCCACTGGGCCACACTGCCAGATTTTATCTCCTAAATGTAAAATATTCTACATCTGAAAATATCTAATCAAGTTAATGACATAGTCACTTTGCCACTGAATTAATACTCTATTTTTAATTAACTTAACAAAAATAAAATAAATGTGTTTGATTAGGGTGTTTTTCTGAAATTTCTGTATTTTGCTTCAGCATAAGATTTTCAGTTAATGACACATTTAATACTCATCTGCTTGGCAATGTGTTTAATTTTCTTTCTTTTGACATTTCACTCTGCTTGCCTGCGCACACAACTGGGAGAGAAGTCTGTGTCACACAGAAGCATTACTTCTAAGGTGTTTTATCACCAAGACTTAAATGAAGAATACAAGTGGAAAGCTGTGTTTATACAAACTTGGCGTTCTCTGGTTTCCCTGTATTTTTTTTTCAAGGGGTTAGCAGCTTTCTATTTCATAGCAGGAAAGCAACCAAACCAGAGGGACCTCACCTACACAAACACATTTTGTGAGATAATTATTCGACTGACATTACAGAGCTTAAAAACACTCAGACTTCATGGTCTCTGAAGACTGAATTCATTATGTCTTAAACAAGACAAGATTCTCCTTTGGGAATTTTCTGTCTGTATGTTTTTCTTGTATATATAGTTTACCTGCTTAGGAATGAGGCAAGGAGAATAGATCAGCTCTGCTTAGTGGATACTTTTGACACTTTATTTTTTTCTTCTTGAGGAATAGAAAAAGAGAAAGAAAAAAGTCTCTTGCTATTCCAAACATAACCTACTTCTCTTTATGTAGGCAGGCACATGCTTCTCCCCTCAGCTGAGACACGAGGCCCTATTCTTAGCTCCACTTTCATTTACGTTGTGCCTTGAGGCAAGATGCGCAGGATATAACAGCTCTGTAGTTATGGCTGGTTTAAACTATGCAAAATTAGAGCTCCTCTAACATTACAGACCATTTTGAGGATATGTGAAAGGATGTTAGAAAGCTGTTATAGAAACCCTATCCAAGGATATGTAACCCTGACAAGGAAGATGGGAACATTTAAATTGTTTGGACATATTTGGAAACAGTCACCCAGAAGGGTATGTAACCAGCCTGCTGTTTCATCCTTTGGCAGCCAAGAACTGGGAAATCTCTGCAGTGAAGGGGTCAGCTCCCCAGAGGATGCAGCTCACTTTGTTTCACTGATGTTGACTTACACGAATTGACAAACTAGCCCCTCACACAATTCACCACATGTTTTTTCTCCAGTGTTCCTTCGGCACCACCTTTCGCCCTTTTCTTTCAGTTCTGCACCTTACCTCTCCCTCCAGTCTCTGCACCCGGATGAAAGGAGAGCAGAGTAAGTGCTCTGCTGGGGATATGACCTTCATTATCCTAAAAAAAAAAAAAAATCACTAACATCATAGAGAATTTGACTCTTGATGAAACAGTCATTCTTCCCAGTGAAAATTCTGTCCATACAGGGTTTTGTTTTAAATTGAGTAACCCACAAGGTGTTGTGCAAAGGAAACAATATGGAAACAGTTCTTCCCAAATCCCAAAATCTAAGTGTCAACATGACTGATTATGGCCTTGCAGTTCATCCTACAACATCCAAACCAGGTGTTTGTTCTGCAGGAGCTCAGCTGTTTACTGGACATGTTTAGGAAGGGTCCTTGGGAGGTAATGGGTCACTTCTTGGTTGCTTTGACCTGGGATGTGGGCAGGAGGACACATTGCCTTGTTGGTGGGCAAGGCCAGGCTGTACTGTGAACGGGCAATCTGTTCCACCTAATGCCAGAGCAAAAACTCATCAGCTTTGGAAGCTGTAGGTTGCTTCCCAGCCAGAAATGGCCAGGAAGATCCCTCTCCCTCCCTTTGAAGCTCTTGAAGTCTTCACCGAAGCCCCTGAGTGGAGGAGCACTTTGTGGTGCTCTTCTGCATGCCTCAAGCAGGGCTCACCCCACTGTCAGGAGAGGACAAAGCAGAAGCAAGAGGAAAATATTTATTTCTGTTTCTCCCTCCCCATGTACCCAAGCGCACTGGGGCGTCACGAGGGAGGCTGGCGCGCGGTGGACTGGCATCGGCCCCGTCAGGCACAGCTGCCATAGAGGTCAACACAGGAGTGGGAGCCGGGGCCCGTTTGGCTTCACCTGCTGTACTGGTTCAGCACTGGTGCCGGCAACAGCTATGCTGGTTTCTAGTTTGGGGATCTGGAAATAATGTCCCACAGGTGAGAAGTCTGGCAAAAAAGCTGCAATGGTTTTTGTGATGGTTTTTAGGCCTTGAAGTGACAGGCATCTGCACTTTGACTGTCAGGTGTGTGAAGAGTTGGAGAGGACCTGATCCAAGACCATGTAAATCAGAGGGCTGATTAAGCAAGTTGGTTTACTGTGCTGGCATATGTCTCCACAAGAAAAAAGACTGGCTGCAAATCAGCATCCCTGGCTGTCCCTGAGGGTGAAGAGGAAGCATGGATTTCATCACGGTGACATGGTTTTCAGCAATTAGAGCTACTGGTATGTCTTGCAGCAGGTGCTGTAGCAAAACTGCCAGAGATCTGGATGTTTCCCTCCTCTGGGTAACAATGGTAGATAAAGATGTAACTTCATAACTGACCAGGCGGGGATTTATATGCTCACTGGGCTTTGTTCACGATGTTTCTCTGCACAGCACAAAATTATCATCTGTTGTCTGCTTCCTCTTTCCCTTGTTGTGCCTGGAGAACTGTCTATACCATGTAAACAGCCTGCACTGAAAAGCAGCAAACACAGCAGTGCTGTTTCTGCATCTGAGTTTCTCCATGCTCTTTTGACCATCTACATGGACTGAGTCGGTGACTCAACATGGCTACATGATGACAACAAAGACATCATCAGACCTCACTTCCCCAGGACTTAATTTCTTCTTCTCTTGTGTGAAAGCCCCTAAGTAAAATCTGGCTGCTGTGGTGTCTGTTATTCATTAGATAAGTCTTCCCCTTCTATGCTCTGAGCCAAGACTTTTGAATGGTTTTGGAGGAACAGTGCTACTATAAATGCTTTGTTTGGGATATTCTCTGACAGATCAGAAAAATTAAAAGCCCCCTTGGTAGGAGAAGCGCAGAGTCAAGGTTTGGGATGTCAGGTGAGCTGGTATCCATGTACCTCATGGCATTTTTTTAGGTTAGTGGTTCCAGAGTCTGCTTTGGATGCTAAAAATAGCTGTGCTGCTGCAAAAAATGCAGTCTAAGGGAAGTAATTTTATAAAACATTAAGAATACAGCTCTGCTCTGGAAAATAACCTTGGAAAAATTGCTTTGTAAAAGTATGTATTTCTTGTGTTTCATAATTACTTGGGATCTGTATGTGAAGCTGTGGCTTTCCATTGACCTGCACTGTCCCTGGTAAAGAAAATATTGTGAAAGCTGAGATAGGGAAAACTGTCTACCTTTTTCTCTCTCTCTCTCAGTGCAACTAACAAGCAGAAGGTAGTAGGAATCTATTTCAGTCACCTGAAGTCAGCAGATGTGGCAATTCACAGAGTGAGCAGGGTGACTATGTGAGAAGGTGCTGTGTTTGCAGTCAATTTTAAATGCAGAACTTCACTGTAATTTCTCACCCCCCAGGAACAGATGACTGTTTGGAAGGAAGATGTGCATTTTCTCCCCCAGGAGTAACAGCTGTCCAGACACAGGGAGATAACTGCCAAGGACCTGACTGCTAGCTTCTGATGGTTTTTAGGTAAGGACCATTTACTGCTTGCTAACTCTTCCAAACTGGAACTCCATCCCTAGGCATGGCCAGGCAGTCTGCGCTGGGCAGACATTTTCTCTGGTATAAGCATTCCCTGAAGGCTGTAAGTCAGATGTCACCATAACACTGCAAATGTCTTCTCCATTATGATCCACCACTGCTTGTCCTGGATTGGGAAGAAGACCCTGCGTTTTCATTGCATGCTTTGTCTTAAATATGAATTTGCTTGTGTGATGGATCTTCACAGTTGCTCAAAGAAGGAAACTCCAGGACTGTCCTTATGAATTTGGGGCAACCCGTAGAGTGGAAGGGGTCTGTTTTGGGGAAGAACACCTTCAGTCAGCCTGAACCACACGTTGAAACAAAGCTGGACTCATTCGTAAAATCATAGAATAGATTCATAGAATGCTTTGGGTTGGCAGGGACCTTTAGAGGTCATCTTGCTCAACCCCCCCTGCAGTGAGCAGGGACATCTTCAGCTAGAACAGGTTGCTTAGAGCACTGTCCAACCTGGCCTTGAAATTCCCATGGTCTAAATGGTACGGCCGCCTTGGCAGGTCCTGCCTGGACAGTGCACCCACTGAAGAGCACAGGTTGCTGTTAAAAGTATGGCTGCAACTTCTGCAGTGCACAATGTGAATGTTTTAGCGCTATCTTTCGCACTGTATGTTCTGTTATGGCAGTCAGCTCTTCTCACCAGTTGCTGCCATCTCTTCACATGCTGATAGATACCACTTTGCTCCACTCCAGTAATGCTTCAGCTCCTTGCAGCTGTCCCTCTGCCTTGGGCAACCCCTGTCATGAATCGCACTGCTCAAGATGGAAGTTACTGGAGGCAAGAAAGTCATTAGCCCTGTCAGGCAAAAACTAGCCAGAGAGGCTCTTTGCATCTACCCGATGCCTTGCTCTGACGAGTCTCCTACAAGGGAACTTCTGAGTTCACACACTTGCCCACCATGCAGCGGGAGCTGGCACAGCACTTATGCACCAGCTCAATTAATAGACACCTCTGTGTGATCTGGGCAGAGTTCGATTTGGGTTAGGGAGCTGAATATGGCTCAAAAAGGGTCACAAGGGGTGGGGGAACAGTGACCTGCAGACAGAGGTGGAGATGCGACGCCAGCACTGGGTTAGCTCTGGCTGTCCTCTGACCCGCTGGCACTGACGAGCAGCTCAGTCCTTAGGGACCAGAGCGGAGCCTGGTCTGCAGCAGCGTGGGCTCCCTCTCTTCTCTCTGTTACAGATGAGGTCTCATTTCCCCTGCTAACATTCATTCTGCAACAGCTGGCATCATCTCGGGGGGCCAGCGCAAACGTACCGTTGTTTCCGTAGTGCCATAGGATGCTCCAGGAAAAGAGAAACCACAGGCTGGCACCCTGTGAAAAGTTTCCAAATTAGGCTGCAAAGCAGGATTGGGCAGGGCCGCTGGTAATGACAGCTGGGGGAAAAAGGCATTCTGCATCCTTGTATGTGTAGCTCAAAGTGCTGCCTCTTCATAAGTAGTTATATTTATCCAGGTGATTTTACTATTCCCCAGGAACAAAATATTACCACTCCTTAAAAGCATGTTTTGTGTACTAATCTGGCAGTGTGGCTTTCCTGAAAAGAGGCAGCCAGCTCCAAGTACTTTTCAACAATGAGTTGTAAAACGCTTTTTTTTCTTTTTGCCCTGGTGACCAAGCAAAATGGTTTTAAAGCACACAAAAAATAGGCCAGTCCCTGAAACTAGTCACTGGTATTGGTCTTGACTGTATATTTTATTAAGCCTAATTAAATATTCATACCATTATGTCACTTTTAACTGTCATTTTGTCATCATTAAAGATATTAAGGTTTAGTAAGTGATTTCTTTTATTAACTATTGCATGCAAATGCTTCTCTCAAAACCTAATTGTAATTTTCCTGGCAGTTTATCTTGAGGCATCTCTATAGGGCTGAACATTACATCTGAACTGACCACTCTATGTATTTGCTTTTATCATTCTTGATAGGTGCTAGTATACCTCGATAATGAGCCTGGTGGGAAAGCCTGGCAAAGAGGAGATAAACAGGTCTTATATATATATAGTGTCAAGATTGAAGCTGAGAAATAACTCATTATTCTATGCTAAAAAATGTTGTTAAATCGTTGCTTTATCCTGGACAAATAATTGGTACTCTTCTCAAAGACAATGCCAGCTGAACTCAGTGTGTTTTGTCTTAGTGAAGAAATAAAGTACAGGGTATGTTTGAGAGGAGAACGACCAAAAACTGAAGCATTCTTCAGCTTGAAAGAAAAGCAAAAGGCTGCGCAATTCAAAGTACTAAAGTGACTATGCTCCATTGCTGCTTCATTGATAAATATCTAGATTCTACAGGTTTTTCAAGAAAAAAAAGTCCTTTATGTGAGTGAGATCTCATTGGACTAGCAGCCAAATTAACTTCAGAGTTCTCAGACTAAAAATAAATACCTTTTGAAAGGAAGCTGAGGCAAATGTGCTACTTACTACCACCGAGCAGCTTGACACCACTTCAGTCCAAATTTCAAGCCGACTATCCACTCAGCAGGAGATATATTCGTTTTAAATTAAACATGCCAGGAATTGAACTTCAAAGGGAACAAGGCGAGTTTGTTGTTTCCACACTGGAAATCTCTGTGTCTGCATCAGTGAGTTTTGGCTCCCTGTTTTTCCTATTAAAACTAATTGCTATCCATGCTAAACTAGAGCAATTAGGGCCTGAATGCTCCCGTGCGGTGGTTCTTGCTGAGGGAACCGGGGAGTGGGACAGGGAAGAGAAGGGTAACTAGCAGCGACCCAGCCTTTATCAGAGATGGAAAAATAGCAGAAATGCAAGACAGCTGAGGAAAATGAGGTCTGGTGTTTTAGTGAGCTGACTGTTGGGCTAGGGTACAAAGCAGTTGACTGTGTGTGAAAGCCTGGGATTATGCTGTGGGATGAGGGAGACGAGCCTTACTCCAGCATGCCTCTCGCAGCTGCAATGGATGTTGTTCCTAGAGAGGCATCTGCCAGGATAGAGAGAGGGATCTGTCATGTCTGTGTTTACAACAGGATTAGGAACACCCATTTTAAGGGATCTGCAAATCAGCTGGAAAAATTGGCTCCTATCAGGAGCCTGGCTGACAAATCTATACTCTTAAAGCAATTGTGAAAAACCAGATCATCAGCTTTTCAAATTGCAGCAGCAGAACAAACAAATGGGCCTATTTTCTGGGTTTTGTCTGGGTTTTTTTCTAGTTGTAGTTGCATAACATGGGGTATTTCATACGTTTTGAATGAAACCACTGATTGATGTTAATTAGAATTTGAGATATGTGAGAAAGAAGTGTGAATGTATCAGTAAAAAAATAAATTGATTGATACTACAGGGTAAGCTTTTATAAATATGGAGCTCTATTTTACCTGTCGCATGCAGATTGCAATGTAGTAGCAAGGTCAACATCGTTTGAAAACATCCAAGTAAATCTGGAGCACGAATTACTGGGTGAAGCCTTATTCCCAGGGTATTTGAAAGATCGCACTGGCTGAGAAGGATGGTCTCTTCTGGCCTTAAAATGCACATTTCTCTGAAGCTTCCCTTCCTTTGCAGAGGGCCCCAGGATCTCAGGCATGGGGTCTATGTCATGCAGAGCATCTCCCCTCTCCTCCCATTGCCGTGATGGCTGGTCCGCAGCAGGTGCATTGGGAGCATCCCCTGCAGACCTGGCCCTGATCCTCGCCTGGGGCCGGGGGCTCCCCTTGTCCTGTCAGCACCCTGCAGGGTGTGTGGCACGGAGGAGACAGTGAGCCTGGTGAAGCCAGCTCACAACACCTCAGCACACCGGTGCCCAGGTCTGGGGTTGCAGCTGAACTGGTACCCTCCACCTTTGCCTGCTCTGTGTTCCGTAAGCCTAATATCCCTGAAGCACCAAAGGGCCGGGCATGCCCCTCAGATGGTACAGATCGATAATGTTGTCTCCTGCTGCAACCGCACCTAGGGCAAACACCCATATGGGTAAGCACTAACCTGTTTTTCCAGCACAATGGGTAGCTGCAGTTGGGTTATTTTTGATGGAGTAATCTCTTTGCCAGGCTAAATAGTTTGTGTGAGACCTCAGGTGGGCTTTGGTGGGATGCCTGGATTCAGCTATGGTCTCATGATATGTCCGTGTGCCTGCAGATGGATGTACTTGTGAGTGAAGTCTCCTGGTTGGGTGAATCGTCCCACCAAAGCTGGCAAACCACTTGGTTGCCTGGTTTGGTTCAGCTGCCTTTGGCAGGGTGGAGGTCTGGGAGGCTGCAGCTTGCAATATAGCAATAGTAAGAAAGTCTCAGAGGGCCACACGTCTGTGAACTCAGCACAGCTCATGCAATTATCAGCACAAGCAAAATCTGGGACCTTGAAACAAAGCCAGCTGCTTCTCCCAGTTGTTGGCTTAGGCCTATTTGTACAGGGAGAAGAATGGCAGCACCAAATGAGCAGGATTATTGAGGAACAAAACATAGCAACAGCACAGCCTCGTCACTTAGTAACAAGGTAGAATTGTGATGAAGAAGGAGTGAACATATATAAATAAAATATTCAGGAATATACATATTCATTAAAATGATACTCAGAAAACAGAGAGGAGAAAGGCAATAGCTAAGCATCTAAAAATGTTCTTTAATGAAAAAGAATTTTAAATATCTGTCTCCGCTGTTCAGAGCTGTGTGATGGTATTATCTTCCCACATAAGGCTACGCTATTTCAGGTTCTCCTGGGTTCCTCCCCATATCCCCTCACCGCAAGTGCCGGAGAATTCTGACAGATAGACTTGCAAGGGTTGCTTTAAGTTCCCAGACAGGGGTTGCCAGTTTATTATCCTAACCACGTCTCTGTGAGTAATGTTCCTTATGTGTCGTCATGTCCAGTGCTGATGAATACACAGTGATATATTTCAGCTCTAAACAGCATCCCAATTAATTTGCCTGCTGCGGTCTTTTGCCCTGGGACCAAGAGCATGTTCCTCATCATTATGATTGCTTTCCTTACCTCCTGGACCAGAAGAAGAGGAGGAGAAGATGGAGAAACTACGCTAGTTAGTAAATAAAATTCTTCCTGTCCTTTCCACACCTCTACACTTTAATTTATTCCAAAGATGTCAGCTTTAATTTAGGAAAAAACCACCAATATCAAAACCTCAATAATCTGAAATTCAGATCACTTTCACGGAAGAAAGAGTGAGAGCTTGGAAGCAGTTGCAAAAGAAGATTTTATGTTATGAGATGTTGTTCCCCTGCCTTGGATATTTAATCAAATGCCCAAGTCTGTTCTCACATAAAGTGAAAGATTAATCATTTCACTTATAAATCATTCTCCTCATCTCCCTCTCATTTGCACCGAAGACGCTTGCTTCTCTTTCAGTGCCGTAGAATCTACTGCTCCTTATCTCCAGGTTCTCTTTTTCTAAGGTCTTAAGTTGGGATTGTAAGTAAATGTTAGGCGGTCACCTTTATTGCTTATTTTATATATGACAAACTGATCATGGGGATGAGCTTTTCTCTTCAATCCACTGTTTTAATAAATATTTTACCTTCCACTACTGAAATACTCATCATGAATTTTCATGAGCAACTTCACATAAATCTTCTTAACAACCCTTGACATAAACAGGGGGCTTCAGAAGCACTGTGTCTGGCTAGGCAAGGGTCATCTTGTATTTGGTTTCTGTTTCTCCTGTTGAGTACTTTCAGGGGTTGAATGGAACATTTAACACAAAGAAAGGTGCTGTCCTGGGCTCCATTCATCTCTGTCAACAGCAAATGCTGGACATAACTGGAGGCTACACAATGTGCTTGTGGGCTGGTTATCAGTTAGTTTTTGGTAGATCCCTAAAATAAAAATTGCTTCTCTTTGGGAAATACTCAAAAGAATTCACATTTGTGTTTGGATGCGTACCAAGATCACATTTGGTGTTTTCCATCTGAAATTTTCATAGTAAACTTAGCAGCATGCATTTGAAGTATAAATGCATTTAAAATCTATCTTGATGTATCAATATTAACTGGATTAGTTTGGCTGTGCAACACCAGTCCTCAGTCTGTGGACATGATCAGGAGCTGATGGGGCCAGTGAATGACCCCCACGTGAAAAGATGCACTGGTGGACAGCAAGGGCATTGCAGAAAAGCTGAGCAAATTCTTTGCATTGGCATTCACGATGGAGATGCTGTGAACAGGGAGGGAGTCTGAAGAACCACCTCAAATGGAGGTGTTGGGAAAAGGCATGTTAGAACAAATTGATAAACTAAACATTAACAAATTCTCAGCACCAGATGGTGTTTACCCAGGAGTCCTGAGAAAACACACACCACAAATAAGAAATTTCTGAATTACTAACTGTGTGTAATCTGGCACTACAATCATCTCTGGGTTTAGAGGGATGGAAGCGGGAATGCGATGCTAGGCTTTGACTGAGGCTGCAGGGGTGATCCTGGGAGGCAGCAGTCAGTCAAGGCTTTCATTTGTAGCTGGAGGTTTGAGAAGAAACACAGGTGTTGAGAGGAAGATCAGGCCTGACAGCCACAAGAACTCCTGGAAGGGCATCATGAGCATACCAGTTGTGCTTGTCCAGGCTGCGTAGCTTTCAACACAGCCTTAGGAAAGCAAGAAAAGCTCCTAACAAATGACGTCTATTATGGAACAGGAGAGGTTACCCCCTGGGCTAACCTGGGAGAGGTTACCTGTGGGTTTGGGCTAAGCCCCAGAAAAGAGAGGGCTGGAAGAAAGAGTCACCTCATACATCAGGAGGAGGTCCTACAGACACCAGTCCTGGGCCTGATGTTCAGTGTCTTCCTAAGTGGCCTGGAGAATGTGGTACAAGCAAATAGTGACAACATTTACAACTGATGAAATGTTATTCAGGATAACCAAAGCTAGAGCTGACTCTGAAAAGATTCTGAAATAGCTCATTGCACTAAAATGAAATTCTGTGTTGGGGCTGTCAGGGGAAAAGTGACTACATATACCAAATTATGATCTCTTTGCTCAGGAAAAATATGAAAGACAGCTTGAGTCATTACGGAGAGTTTGCTGAAAGCATCCAAGCGCTACTCAGTGGGCAAGCTGGTTATCGGATTTGAAGCGGAGGCAGGGAAGTGTTTTTTTCATGCGATGCAGAGTTGCACCATTGCTTCTGTGTGTCGGGGATGCCAGAGCACCAGCGGGTGCAGGGAGGGCTAAGTAAACCAAAGGAGGACGAGTGCAGGGGGCAAGTCAAACCGAGCAGCTTGGATACGCCCTCCAGCACAGCCAGGTCCTAAACTGGGGGCAGCACGGCAGCCAGGGAGAGGCGCTTGCCCCATTTTGTATACCCCTCCGAAGCCCTCACTGCCAGCCTCAGCTGGCTGTGGTTTGTGGGCTAAACGGGGCTTTGGCATGACATTTCTTAAGGCAACCCTGAATTACCAGGCTTTCAAGGGTTTGAGATGTATCGTTATTACACCCAGGAGAACAGAAGCAAATTGGTGGTGGGCAGTGGGATGTCTGACACAGCTTACGGCTGTGGCTGGGTGGCTATGGTTAAGGGAGCAGCAGACATACCTAACCAGCTCCTAGACAGAAGGGTTTTTTGCCGACATTTGTTTTACATGCTGGGACTTGAACCTGGATTAGGTGCACTCCAGGGTGTCCTGTCTTATCTTCCTCCCTTCCCCATCTGAAAATAGCATTGCTTTTCTTGCCATGCTTTTCTCCCTGGAGAAGTGAGAATTGGCTCTCTGCTGTCCTGATATTACCCACATGAAGAAACAAAAGACCACAATGAACAATGAATGTAGCTGCTTTTTCCAGTTATTCTGTATGTGATTTATTGGCGTATTTTTGAGACATGAAGAATGCTGTTAATGAGAGTATATTTGTTGCAACAGCTTATTGTTTTTATCCTGGTGACTTTTGCTTTTTATCATGAGGGAGAGCAGTGGATTTGCATCTATTTGACGTTTGGAATGTTTTGCCTTTTGTTGATCTGCAGCTCTGTGCAGCGTGATCCAGACTAAGTAAAGCCCATTTCAGTTCTTAGGACAGGTGCAAGATTAAGCATCAAGCATCTCACTTCTAAAATTGCTTGTGATTGTTTTCTCCTCCACAAACGTCCGCATAGCTAGCAATTAACTGCATCCAGAGATCAAAAGCTAAATTGTCTCAGACAGGAATTGCTATATCGGAGCCTAGTGCTACTTGTACTGTACTTTAAGCAATCAGGCACTTCCACTGATCTTTCTTTGCTGAAGGTGAAACAGCAGGCTGGGCTTGCTCTGCAGCTGGAGACAATAGAAGGGGAAAGGACTGCATGGCAAGATGGGGAGAAGCATGGGATTTGTGTTGCTGGGATTGTAATACCATGGGAAAATCTTGCTGTTTCCTCTGTAGGGCTGGAAGAGTGAGAGGGGGCTACTTGCTAGAAACGCAGGCTGTGTAGACACCGTAGCTGCCCTCTGCCCAGCGGTGGGGGTAAACCCCACACCGGCTCTCCTCTGGTGCAGCGCGGTGCTGGGGCTCGGCATCTGCTTGCAAGGCAGGCGGGCACGGGGAAGGCAACAACTCCATCCTCTCAGCTGAGGGAAAACGGGTCCCAGCAGGGAGAGGGTGCCTGAGTGTGCCCCCGTGCCCCGTGCTGCAGGCAACGTGGGCTCAGGGAAGCAGAGGGCTTGGTGCCTTGGTGACTTTCTCACTGCGATTTGGAGGGAAGCCCCTGATGCCTTTGCCCTTAATTGCCTTAATTAGTCCATTACCCTCCTCTAGGGAAGTTTTCTCCAGAAAGAGAAGACGTCATCACTTGAAACATTTGACTCTTAGACCAGAAACTCTGCTGTCAGCTTTTTTCTTTTTTTAATATATTCTAAATTGAACTATCATATTGACAAATTAGCATCTAATCCTATTGCTCTAATTCAATCATTTGCCTGTGCATTAGGATAAGAATGATTTGCATAACAGTCTTCAGTCTTCTCTTTAGAAACAAAATATTTTGATATTTGCTTGCGCTAAGTGGGATCAAACTGCGAACAGGCTGGCAAGTGATCCCAGGGGAGCTGTGCTGGCTCTGGCACTGCCGGGTAGCCGCAGCTGCTCCCCTTCCCTGCAGGCTGCTCGCAGGGAGATAGGGCCTGCTGGTAAATGTCCCTCCCTGGGAAATGTGAAGAAAAAAGAGGAGAATGGCTTGCTTGCCTGAGTCAGGAGTGGCTAGACAGCACTTGCCTGCATTTGTCGCAGGCTTGCGCCACTGATAATGATTGTTTTAGTAACTCAGCCTTTATGCACAGTGCTTTCGTTCCTCAGGGAAGAATAGGTCTCTAAATGAGTTGTAAACCTTTCATTGGACTGGCAGAACAGACAGTTTTTTTGCTTTCATGGCGATGGTCACCAAAGCGACCACTGCACCAGATTTTCCTGGCGAGAGCTGGAAGTGTTTATTCCCTGGCCGATGACTGGAGGGCTTGGTGTGGATCAGAGTTGCTGCAGGTCCGCCATGAAGCCTGTTACTGAGCTGTGCGTGCCCCTGCCCAGTTGCCCAAACAATCCTTCTCCCGCAGCTTCATTAAGCAATAAGCTAAAGCATGTCAAAGCAGTAAGCTAAAGCTGAGCAACCTGGTCTAGTGGACGATGTCCCTGCTCATGGTAGGGGGGTTTTAACTAGATGATCTTTAAGATCCCTTCCAACCCAACCAGTTATATGATTCTATGATTCTATGTCTCTCACCCCACCTTCCCTGTACACCACTTTGAAGTTCTGCGGATGTCATTCTTCCACTTCACCCGCTTTTTTCACTTTCGTCTACTGGGCATTTTTATCTTGTTTAGTAGCTAAGTTTTATATATAGCATGGAACACTCCATAGAAATTTTATGTTTGTTTTCTGTGGCTGGCAGATAACATTTTCCCAACTGATTAATCATCTAGACTCTAACAAAGGTAGAACTGCCATGTCACGTGCCATATATGCCTTTAGGCACCTGCAAAGTTGTAGCCCCTTGTGGCGGAACAGTAACCTCAGATCAATAGGAAAATCACTTTTTCTCCTCCCTGTTTTTTATCCCTTTATTTTCCAATGTCCAGATGCTTCTCAGGGAGGCATTTTCAGAGAGCTGTCATTCTTCTAACACACACTTGTATTATCAAAGTAGTTCTGCAGGTAGTACTATGAAAATACTGAAATGAAATGCAAATCTCGACATTAAAGACAACTCCCTTAGTAATTGATGGTAGACTTCTTCAGGCTTTCCTTTTAAAAATTATACTTCTTTTCCTAGGAAAAAATATGGAGATAAAGGACTGTTTCTACAAAGAGCCTGTTTTTACGACCCTCCCTTGTCTTTGGTACATCTCCTCCTGAGAAGGTCAGTGAGATCGCACCATTTACAGGAGGTGTCCACACCATGTGATGTTCTGCATTGTATTTTAAAATATACCTTTTAATTTGGATGTGTTCCATATATTTAATTCAAGCTAATAGCCTGTGAGGGATAAACCTCTGTGGATATTTTAATTTTCCAGAGGCTGACAATATCCTGGGGTTTGCTTGTTGGAAGAATATATTTCAATGTTTTCTCCTCTCTGCTGCTATAGTGTACGCAAACACTCCTTCCGAAGCTAAGTAAACTCCATTTTTCATTTTGAAGATAGTGCTGGGGTGTCTCTCTGTGTGCCATCCCTTCCATGAATTCCCCCCCCCATGATATTTTAGCATCTCCCCTGTACTGTGAGGTGGAGGCAGTAGGAACGGCCGACCCAGCCCCGGGCCAGGCAGCCCTGGAGAAGGGAGACTGGCTCGGGGGCTCGGAGACTGCCCAGTCCTCATGCAGTACACAGGGTTCAGGGCTTCACCCCGCTGGTGGATCCCTCTGTGTTCCTGAGTGGAGGAGCAGAGAAGGTGATGGGTCTCTTCTGAAACCCTGGGTCTTTCTGACAGATACTGTGGCATTTAATATCTTGGTCTTTCATTTAATACCTTCTGCACTTCCAGCCATGGGAACCGCCGTGCCCGGACGGTGGGGAAGCCATCTCTGCAGCAGGTTCTGAGTGTTTGCAGTGCTGATGCCGCTCATTGTAAGACTGCTGCCGATGGCCTGTGTTAATACATCTCACCACGCTGGGCGAGAAGCAGCCAGGTCCCTGCCACGTCCCAGGCTCAGGCCTTTAGCTGCATTGCATGAATTAATCCCTGTGCGTGGATCACAACATGTTTTTCTTCTTCACTAGAACCTACAGAAAAACAAAGTGGTCCCTCTGGCTCACAAAGGGTTAATGTTTTCAGTCTCAGGCCCTTGTTTTTTTTTTTCATATCCTTAGTCAATACCATAAAGCCCTCAAACCACTGGCAGTCTTTACTGAGATAACCGCACAATGAACCTATCTGCACATCAGGTAAAGCCGACAGTAAATTTACAAGTACTCTGTGGGACATGGGGCCTTGTTGCTGATAACCAGCTTTGGCATGGAATAGGATCTGCACATTTATGCCTGCTTTGTTGTGCTTTTTTTCCCTGCAGATAACAGCCCATTGTGGGAAAAGGCAAGGACTACTGCCTGAGCGCACTCAGCGCCCTTGAAAACACATCTGTACTCTGTCTCAGCTCTCCCGCCTAGTTCAGCCTGCGCTGGTGTTTGTTCCTCTTTCTTTTCTGTACCTCTCCTCCCTTGTCTCAGCTAATACATTTCACAGCATCTCTGTATCGTATGGACCAGAGATAATTTCTATTGAAGCTGGCTGAGTTGCACCAATTACGAGATGTTTTTCTGTGGCGCTCTGGGTTTAATCTGCGTTGATGTTAAGATCCTCGTCTCTGCTGAATGCTTGCTGGGGTGTGAAGTGTCTGCTTAGCTGTTATGTAAAGAAATACATATTAAGGTGGTTAGTGTAATCACATAATCTTGACAGATATCGGTGGCGCAGTCACAGTTCCATATTTTGTGAAGATGGAGGGTACGTAAACAGGCAGGCAGCAGAGGGAAGGCGGGCGCGTTCCTGCTGCTGAGGGACGTGTTGTCAGGACTTTGTTTCTAAAGTCGGTTTTTGGAAACAAACATATGTGTGTTAGCTATCTGTGAGCATAACGATCAGGGAGGGGGATGGTGGCTCTGTGTCCAGTGTTTCCCAGCTGAAGGGGTGGCTTTGGAGATGAACCAGTGCCTAGGGCAGTGCTGTTGGCGTGGAGAAAGGTGCTGAGGACCCTCCACCCTCTGAGCTGGTGGGAGGTGGTGGAGTCCATGCAGCAGGCAGGCACTGTTCCGCAGCACGGCCAAAGCTGGATGGAGTTTGGCAGGGGGAGCCGGGGACGCCGAAGGCAGTGCAGGGAGGAGGGTGCCGAGAGGCGTTTTTGGAACATTCTCACTGGGGTGCTTGGCTCCGAGCGGCTCCTCCAGGCGCAGCTGGTGACCAACTGGCCGTGTGAATTTGTTCATGCCCTTGAATGGAAAGGAAATGTTTCAAGCCCTCGTGGTGCTCAATATGCAGCAGACTTGATCCTAAATGTGCACAGTTCTTAGCTAGATGAGTGCAGGAGGGGGCACAGGGGGTGAATGAGTGTGTGGAGACACCTGCGGATGCACTCTCTGCCTGTGCTGCCCAGCACTGCTGAGCGGAGGGGCCTGCGGGTAATCTCTTCCACAAGAGAAAACCTGAGAGATTTGAGCTAATTGTGCTTGATTGCCCTGAGAGGAGGACTTTCCTCAAATCCTTTCCATGCAGAGAGCTGGGGAGGGCTACAGGCTTGCTTTGCTTGCCCCATACATGCAGGCGCCAGGTGCTGTCACCCCCAGCTCTCTGGATTTGCTTTACTCACAGAGACGCCAGCCCAGCGATGGGAATAATTTGTATTTGTGGGAGAGGTGCAGGCTGGAAATCTCTCTAAGAATTTTAGTCATGTAAAACTGCCACCTTTGATTTTCAGAAAGCTGCTACCCCCTTACCATCTGCTCCTGATACCACTTCCCTCCCTGGAGACACCCAACAAAATAATAATTTGGATTTTTGCATATGAGGAGGGATATTGATCAATAGCAATCCTTCCCATGGCAGTGACATGGTCCAAGAAGCACAATCTGTAACACTAGAGTACCAGAGGCTCAAGCCAGGCAGGAGCAATGGCCTGAACTTCCTCACTGCCTTGCTTGGTCCTGAGATAAATCCCAGCACACCGGCAAACCCAGAAACTCTTGCTGCTGCACTTGCGCTGCTTCCCCTGATGCAAAATGAGAGCAGAAAAGGCTGCCACACTCGCCTGCTCTGAGGAAAGTGCTTGGTTATGGTGAATATGCTGCAAAAGAGTTTTCTTTCTATTTCTTCTGTTTCTTAATGACCTCTGTTATACTGTGAAGGTCTGCATTGATTTGCTATCTGAGTGTCAGTGAGGCCAGCTAAATCTATTGACTACTTCGTTGTACACCTCCAGGATATCCTCCAGCCGCAAAGGATGTAGGCAATTTTTATAATGCTAGTACGAGCAACTTCTTTGGGCCAATTCCTTTATTTAGTTGTTGCTGCCTCACCTGGACTCCCAGTATACATTGCCAGCATTTCTGAGATTTCTGGAAAGGATAACATCAGCATTGCATAATTACAGTGAAAAGTCCGGCATGTCTACGTATTTTGTCTAAATTATTGAAGAATGCAAGTGTTTAATGCAGCATGAGTGAGTTCTGAATCTGTAAGTGTGTGTGAGCCTGCCGGCATCATGGAGTAACGGTGCACAGAGCTTTCGGAGGATTTGCTCCTATTTTCCGTAGCTGTCACCACTGACAACTGGAAGGCAAAAATATTTCTAATTTCTTTTTCATTTTTCTGGTGGTATAAAACAAGCCAAACCACCAGCCCAGGATGCTTTTTCTGTGCTTTCCTGTCACATCAGAGAAATGAAACTGGAATAGCTCAAATGGTTGAATGAAATAGTCTTCTCTCTCTCTCCTGTCAGAAGGTAGTCAGAGATGGCATCCAATTTTTTCCTTGCACACCATATTAAGCTCTTCTTGCGTTTGGAATTAATTGTGGTAAGTTGACAGAGCTCCAGAGATTTCTGAAAAACAAATCAAACATGTTGTCAGTTTGCTCTGAATTTTCCACACCTCTCCAGCGCATGTTTGAAGCAAAGACCTTTTAAGTATGTTGTAATCTGGTATCAGACATTTCTCAAATTAGCATTTTCTGTAGCATCATGTATGAATTAAAATTCTGTTGATACTTATTTTTATAACTAAGCCAGTTATATGCTACATTTAGGTTTATGCCATAGTGTCCATTTGCATGGATTTATTTTCAACAAGTGAAAAGTACATAGTTTGAAGGATTTTGCTAGCTGGTGACGTTGACTCTGGTATGCATGGATGCATAGTGGGGAAGGTGTCTTCTCATTTAAATGTATTGCCCTGTGGATAGGTTTTAATTTGCTTCACTCTGTATACAGGGTTTAAATACATCTCAAAGTAATTCTTTCACCAATCAAATCTTCTTCACAGCACAAACCCACATAATGAAATAATGGCAATTTCAGTGAATTTATGTCAAAATTAGCATTAGCATTTCTAGAATGCCTTATTATTTTTGCAGTGCTTAGGTGTCACATTTCATGCCCATATTGTTGCTTCCCCCCCCCCCCC
>Ga0065711_1002239_pt1 | contig 56644 bp, 60 predicted proteins | sample Hoacrofraction12_FD_59098 | JGI IMG/M metagenome (GOLD analysis project Ga0065711, IMG submission 59098) | Hoatzin crop microbial communities from Cojedes, Venezuela - Epithelial fraction 12 v2 (version 2) | ecosystem: Host-associated > Birds > Digestive system > Esophagus > Crop | place...
GTGTGATTTTTCTTAAAACAAGGCAGAAATATTTGTCTTTTATTTTTATGTGCTTGGAAATACCGCTCTGGCTTTGATTCTTCAGCTAAACTTCAGGTTTCCTTGTAGGCAATCCTTCCCCTACCAGCCAGGGAGCGGCAAAAACTGCTCCGGGGCCTCTTCTCTGGGCAGGATAAGCTTGAAACACCTATGTGTTGCCCGCCAGTGCATCGTCTTGCTGCTCCTGGGACCTATCACAGGTTCTTCCCCAGTGCCTCTACTAGTGGGGGTGTGGGGAGGAGCAGAGTCCCTGGGTTTTTGTTAGGGTTTTGTGGTGGTTTTTTTTTCTTTGAAAGGCAGAAAGGAAGATATTCTCCATCTTCAAGAACGGGACCCACAAAGAGGGACCTGAGAGGTTTTTCCATAGCTTGACTATCCAGGCCACATTTTTGCGAATCCTTTTACACTGATCCAGGAAAGTAAAGAGGCTTTAGCATAAAAAAAGAATCGGGCTGTGTCTGTAGTCCGTGCTGTCTCCTCTCTTGTGACCTGGGGTCTTGATGTTTTCCTGCTAAGCTAAGTAAAATGGTTCTGATTCAAACTGGGAATCACCTTTTAATTCAGATGGAGCTTATCTTAGGACACTAAATCTAAGTGGTGCATCAGTTCTCTGTGTTTCTTAAAAAGAATAGATTGAATATTTATTTCACTTCAAAGCAAGGCAACTTGTCTGAGTTTGACTGTGAAATGGGCTGCCAAAGCGTAGTCACGAGCGGAATGGCAGCAACGGGCCTGTGCAGAGCAGGAGGGTTAGGAACGATGGTCAGTCCGCAACTCCGAGTAAGCCCAGTGCAGCTCTGGGTGTTCTCTGATGAGACTCTTGATCAAGTTGATTACCCTAACTGAGTAGGTCCTGAAGGGGCTGCCTTGGGTGGTGGAATGAGCTCCGTAACGATGAGTGGCTCCGTGGGTTGGGGACGATAAAGACAGGGGTATTGAGTCAGCAACTGCGCTGTGTGTTAACTCATCTAGACCTTTAGGAGGGAAGCTGAACAGGCACTCTTACTCTCTTTAGATGGCATTGTGTGTCCAACAGTGTGTTTGGCTTTCAAAACACAGTAGTGGAAAATTAAGCCTGGGCTTCCAGGACTTTATATAAAGATGTTAATCTTCCTCATCATTCCAAGCATTCAGGTGGTACCACATTAGTTTCCTCTACTGGGAAAACTACGCTGCTTCATGGTGTCTTTGAAAACTGGAGTGAGCTTGTAGACTTATACGGACCAGCTGCAACAGCTGGATGTTCCTAAGTCCATGGGGCCTGATGGGATTCACCCCAGGGTATTGAAGGAGCATGGCAGGACCCCTCTTGATCATCTGCCGAAGGTCTTGGCAGTCTGGGGAGGTCCCTGCTGACTGGAAGCTACCCAGCATTATTCCAGTCTACAAGAAGGGCGTGAGGGAAGACCCAGGGAACTACAGACCTGTTAGTGTAACCTCAGTTCCCGGGAAAATTGTGGAGAAGACTATGCTGGTCGCTATTGGGAGGCATTTAAAGAACAGTGCAGTCATCAGGCACAGTCATTATGGGTTCACAAAGGGAAAGTCCTGTTTAAATAATGTGGTAACCTTCTACAAGGTCACCCGCCCAGTGGATGAAGGGAAGGCGATGGATGTAGTTCTTCTGGATTTTAGCAAGGCTATTGGTGCTGTCCCTCACAATATCCTTCTGGACAAGTTGTCCAGCTGTGGGATGAGTGGGTTCATGGTGTGCTGGGTGAGAACTGGCTGAAGGGCAGACCTCAAAGGGTTGTAGTGAATGGGGCTACATCTGGCTGGTGACCGGTCACCAGTGGTGTTCCTTGGGTCTCAATATTAGGGCCAGTTCTGTTCAATATATTTATCAATGATCTGGATACAGGAGTTGAATCAGTTTGCTGATGGTACCAAACTGGGAGGTACTGTTGACTCTTGAGGGACAAGAGGCCTTGCAGAGGTCTAGAGATCTAGATGGATCGGAGTATTGGGCAATGGCTAACAGGATGAATTTAGGAAGGCCAAATGCTGGATTCTGCATCTGGGATGGAGTAACACTGGGCACAAGTATAAACTGGGAGAGGAGTGGCTGGAGAGCAGCCCTGCAGAAAGGGACCTGGGGGTGCTGGTCGGCAGCAGGCTCAATCCGAGTCAGCAGCGTGCCCTGGCAGCAGAGAGAGCAAACCCTGTCCTGGGGTGCATCAAACACAGCACAACCAGCCTGCCAAAAGTGGTGATTATCCCACTGTGTTCAGCGTTGATGTGGCCTCACCTCGAGTGCTGTGTGCAGTTCTGGGCCCCACCATTTGAGAAGGGTGTGAAGGTCCTTGAGTGCCTCCAGAGGAGGGCAGCCAGGCTGGTGGAAGGGCTGGAAGGCATGGCCTGTGAGGAGCAGCTGAGGACCTTGGGCTTGTCTAGTGTGGAGCAAAGGAGGCTGAGGGGCAACCTCATTGCTCTCTGCAGCTTGCTGGGGGTGGAAGTGGGGAGGGAGGTGCTGAGCTCTTCTCCCTGGGATCCAGAGATGGGATGCGTGGGAATGGCTCAAAGCTGCGCCAGGGGAGGTTCAGACTGGACTTTAGGAAGCGTTTCTTTATCGAGAGGGTGGTCAAACACTGGAACAGGCTTCCCGGAGAGGTGGTCGATGCCCCAAGCCTGCCAGTGTTTAAGAGGCATTTGGACAATGCCCTTAACGACGTGCTTTAACGTCAGGTCAGCCCTGAAGTGGTCAGGCAGTTGGACTAAATGATCATTGCAGGTCTCTTCCAACTGAAATGGTCCTATTCTGTTTGCTTCCTTATCCTTCACCCAAGTATAGAAGAAGGCTTTCTTCCACAGTCAGTTCTTTAGCAGAGAAGATATGGGTCAGGCAGGATCCTAGCTTCGTGGTCATTCTTGCACTGGTCTCCTGCATCAGATCCTACTGTGCGCAGACCTGACCCTACCATGAAACCGGCACCCTCTTTGCTCAGGACCTGGGAACATTCTCCAAGTCGCCTTTCCACATGGGTAACCGCGTTGTGTGGAACTGTTTTGACAGGTAACTTCTCTTTGCTAAACCACTGTTCTATGGGCTCGTTTCTAAATGGGGCACAAGTGGCAGTCTCATGATGGCACCCCCCCATTAAATTGTGGCTTTCCTGTTTACAGCGAGCAGAGCTGTTTTGGCAAAAAGCAGAGAGATGCCAATCTGCTGAGCAGAGTCAGGCAGCTGCGACTAGGGAGTAAAGTCTCCTGTTTCATCTTGGTTTTGTCTTGTGGTTGAAGGGCTAGCTTCTGAAGCTGGAGGCGAGCAAAAGCAGTTTGAAAGGACAGTAAAAAAAGTTCAGGGCTCTTAATCCCAAGTTTCATATTTTAAGGCCCTGATGCATGATCCGTTTGGGATTTAGATGTGGCTGTTGAAGAATTTATCTCCCTTTGTAGCCACAGGGAAAAATGTTTCAGTGGTGATGATACCTAACTTAGCTGCTGTGTATCCGAGTCCTCAGTCACCACAGTTCACAGCCTGCGATGCAGCGAAATCATGTGCTGCAGACCCCGAGGGGGAAGGTGCTGCTGCTCTGCCAGGGCAGCGGCCTCGCACAGCCGGGAGTGAATCAGCAGAGCCAGTAAGTAAGCACCGAACGATGGACTCCTGCTTTGAGCCAAGTCTGATCAATTTTTTCTCTCTTTTCTTGTTGATACAGAGGCAAATGCATCAGCTGGCATCTTCTGGCAGGAAATACCATCATGACTATATAAAAGTAAAGATTTGCCCTGAAGGTACGTTGCTACTGACCACAAGGGCACCGGAACCATCCCCAGCTTTTTCTCCAGGACAGCAAGACACGACACAACTGGCCACTAGCAAAGGGTGAGAGGAAAAAGCTATGAAGGAAGAACTTACATGCTCATTGAAGCGGTTGAGTACAAGAAGTTATTCCACCTCGGAGACAGGTGGGGGGTTATACTACGTACTGTCTTACATCATCTAGTGCAGGTCTGGTTGGGGGTGTGTGAGATTTTTGTGAGGCATTTTTTTGTGATGGTGGGAGAGTTGTGCAGCAGGTCATGGATAAAAAAACTTGCCAAACGTACTTGTTGCATTTCTTATCACAGTAAATTCCCTGAAAATAGCTTTTCACTTACACATCCAGCCTGATAGCAAAATCATGCCCTTATCCCAAGATTTTCCTCCAAAAAAGGATATCACATTGTGTTTTAGCTACAGAACAAGTTTTACATTTCATATTTTTATTTTTCTTTAAAAAAAAGTAGGCATCTTGACAAATACAGACTTTCCTGAAGTGCATGAAATTTAATAAAAGTTCTATCGTTGTTCAGAGCACATGGAAGGAATGACCATTCATTCTCCCTTTCCTTTGAATTGCTTTCTTGAGTATTTGCTCTGTCAGGGAAGGAAGGGGAATTATTGACTTTCATCATTTCTTTATGGTTGGCTGTGACTTTTTGCTTACCTCTCAGTTTTGCTTTCTCTCCAGAACTGAATTATTGTCTTTAAAACAAGAAGGGCCAAACAGTGGCCAAAAGGGAACTGTCTTGCATGCACGCGAAGCACAGCACTCAATAACAACAGCGATTCCAAAAGCATTCACATAAGCAGAAGAGGGAGAAATTAAAATGCATCTTTGTGACGAGATACGGGGTGCAAGTGAGTATTTACAGCTGACGCACGGCTGAGCTCCTGGCAACCGTTGCCTTTGCACAAGGTGATGCTGCTTGGGCTGGGCGCTGACTGAGGGTGTTTTTCAAGGTGCCCTCAGCTTGTTGCTAGCTGCTGGCTGGGCTGGAGAGGTGTGTCTCCTCACTGTCCTGTCATGTGCTGGATGGAGCCTTAATTGCAGCTAGGGACGCTTTCTGAGATGGCTCATGGTAGGTGCTGAGGGCCTCCTCACAGCTACGGGGCATTCGCAGCCCCCACCACAGACACCATTGCTCTGTCTATCAGAAATTTCAATTTCAAATGTGTTCCTCTGTTACCACATAAAACCCTGAAAAACTCCTGATGCTCTAGTGCTTTTACAGTGTCTACCTTTAAGTCACTAGAGGGCAATGTCTCTCAAACACACACACGGGTCCAGAATCTCACTCGCTGTTAAAGTCAGCATCTTGTTAGCTATCATTGAACTGAGACAAATGAACTCCATTAATTTAATGCTAAATTCAATTGCCAAAAAGGAGAGGATAAAAGAGACCATGGGAGAGCTTTCTAATAAATAGCAAGACTCAGGTAAAAAGTCTCTAAACTCTGGGAACCACTCCAAGAGTGAGATTATGGATTTATTGCTTTCTGCAGCAAAAGATGGGCTTGGAGTAATTCCCAACAGCCTTGGTTTGGGGAGAGCACCGACGAGCAAAATGCAGGCAGGGTTCTCAGAAGGAGGGAACTTGTGGGAATAGCCACCCTGCTTCTTCAGAGCACGTGTCCTGCCCTTTCTCTACGGAGTTGGGCCATGGGCCTGGTGAGAAGGCAACGTGACCATGACTCTCAAGTGTGTCTACCTTCCAAGCACCTCTGTCTCCCTCTTTTTTTTCTTTCCTTTCTCTCCCCCCCCAACCCCCCTGAGAGATTTTTCTCTGAACAGGTTTTCTGATGCCAGCCCTTTGGCTCTGGTGAGAATGGTCACTTCTGAGTGCGTATCATCTCTTCTTTATGTCATGGGACCCAGGTGTACACAGAGGCCATTACAGGCCATCTACCCCCTCTCATGCTCCGTCTTTAGTTTGGAGCGATGACCAGAATGAAGTTAGAGCACCTTGCAAACTACGTTCCCAGTGGGAGCAGCCTGGCCCCTCTGAGCAGAACTGGGCCATGGACAGTGATAGATAGCAGGCTAATTCTGACTTCACATTACATGTTTCTCTCCCTACCAATGCTAGGCTTGGCATTTTTAAAGATAAAAATTCGTAGTAGTATTCCCCCCTGAGACAGGAACACACCACCAATGTTCAAAACCTGGTGAGATCCCACTTGCGCTATCAGGACAACCTCTGCCACGTGTGTGTGCAACATCCCGGCATCGCAACTGGATGTGTGTAGTGCCCTTGTTCTCTTTGGGCTCTGACTTCTCTGGCTGGAGGAAGATGCACAGTTTCAAAGAAAATTAAACAGCTCCAAGTCGCAAATGTATTTTACCCTTTGTGTTGCAGCACAAAGAAATGGAGAATGCTTTTCTCATGACAGGTATTTGTCAGTTCTGCTCCAGCCTACGCCTTTGGTCTGAAAGAAAGGACAGGATCAGAGCCTGGCTTTGAAAACATCTCCTTGATGGGTGATGAGAAATGCACAGATGCTACCAGAGACCAGGCCTGTGGAGAGCACAGAATGTATTTTCCACAGGAAAGATTCTTTAATTTACCCTTAGCATCCTCACAAATAGAAATTACAAGGAAATGCATCAAGGAAAGAATTAATCAGATTGAAAGGCTTTGTAGTAATTAGAGAAAAGAATGGCATCTTCTCAGGCTCCCCTGGGTGGTGGTAATTACCAGCTGCACAACTGTGGCTTGTGCAACTTAAAGTTTTCTGGATTAAAAAGCTAAATATCTTCTTATTTCCTTTCTTAGAGAAGCCGCTCTTGGAATCAGGCAGCTACACAGGCCAACAGCTCAGGGAAACGTGCATCGAGCCTCCTTCAGCCTGGCAGGACACCACTGTACGTGTGGGGTGGTCCAGAGCCTGATCCCAAGCCAGGGCCCACTTACATCTGGCTTATCATTTTTTGCTGTTGCTTTGGACGAGATGGGTACCATTTGTTATCCAGCTACCCAAACAGCCAAACCCCTTCTGCCACAGCTGCAGGCAGCCTTAGACCCATCTGCTTCTGCACCGCATCCCAGCAGCAAAGGCCAGGTCACAGCCTCCTCCGATGCCAATACTGTCACTGGCACGGCTGGGGGACCTGAGGGGCAAGGTTGCACGCACTGGGACTCAGGGGGCTAGGTAACGCTCTCCAGTCAAGGAGTTTTATTAATTCAAGAGAGCTTATGAAAGTCCGGTTCCAAGCTAGTAATGAACCAAAAAGAAAAGGCAGCTCAGGGGAAATAAAAAAAATCCCTCGCAAAAAGAATTTTTACGGAAATTAACATCAAGTGGTGAATTCCTGTGATCCCCCTTTAAAAGGGTAAGGACACATAGCTGGGAGGGCTCATCAGCCACCAAATCTATCCACTGGTCTTCCTGGTCCTTTCCCCCAAATGAACAGAGAGCTGTTTCAAAGGTAGTTAAATACTTTGCCCCTGGTTCCTCAGACAGGCAGACTGTTTCAGATCCACCACAGATCATTAGGAGCTTTCTTTGAACTTTCAGCCTAAATGTGTTCACAGCCAGTGTTGTCTGGTTTGTACCAATACAGATCAAGCTGCTGCTCTCCCTCCATCGGGTTTGCTGTCTGTGCAACCATCACAAGGGGAATCATAAGCTCCCTTGGCTTTTGCTGAGTGTGACTAGATATGCCAAACTCTTGTGGACTTTTTTTCTCTGATGAAACCTCTGTTCCAGTGCTGCGCTGCACCAAATGTAATTTATCTCAGCATAGATAACCAGGGTGGTTTGCAGCATTCCAGATGGGGTCTCATCAGTTTCTCCTGTAATGGCACTTCACATAGATGGTACTAATCCATGCACTATATGCCCTGTGCTGAAGAGGAAAGAACACCCAAGGGTCAAGTTCCCTTAAAAAATAACTGCAGCTTCAAAGGAGGAGTGACTCACGTCAATGATTTCCTTTGGCAAACCAGGTTGGGCTAGTTGAAAGGCTTGCCATGGTCCGGTTGTCTTGGAAGTGAACCGAATTCCCAAGGCTGTGAGCCAACAGATTCATTATCTCCATGAGACCTGAGCTCAAGCCAGAATCAGTCTTTTTCAGCCTGTTCCTCTCTGCCCTCCCCAGTCAACAGCTGGCCCTGGGCTGTGTTTCTCCCCTACTTGTTCCCCTTGAGTCAGTGATATACACCATCCCTCCTTGTAACATAAATCCAGCTTTTTCCCACTAAGCTGAAGAGTTTGGCTGTTTTCTAGCTGTGTCATTAAAACACCATAGACTGGAGAGGCAACAGATCAGTGACCAGAGCTAATAGCAGCAAAAAGGATTAAATGAACAATAGGTCTTGAGCGTAATTTATGAATGCCATTAGCTGCTGAGAGGGAATTACATTATGGCTGCAGTTCTGAGGGGGAAGGGTGGGTCTTATCTAGGCAGGAAGAAAAAAAATGTGTCTGATTGCGTTTGGATTAACAAATAATGATATCGATTGACCGTGTGATACGTCTAGGGCTGTTACATTTAGATCAGATGTAATAATATCTGAACAAAGACAAACTACATTTTCTCTGCCTTGCATTCAGACCCCCATGGTTAGCAAATATTGTGTTCATTTCCGACAGCTGCCGGTCACCCTACCTGGTAAAGCACAGTTCTCCATCAAAACTCTTGCAGAAAGGCAGGTTTTCTTCTCTAAGCAGCGTGACCTCAGTCGCACAAGTGCTTCCTTGCAGCCTGTGCACCACGTCCCAGGGATGGGACTAGGCAAGCAGTGCCTTTGTTTGCAGTATCTCCTCCGCCTTTCGTTTAATAGCCAACACGGTATCTCATTAAACTGCTTAGCTTGGCAGCTGGGGCCATTTGTTATTGTGTGATATGAAGGATGATAATCAGATTAAACCTCGGGATCATATTGTGGAGGGAGAGATTAGACTGGAGAATAAAGAGAAAGTTTAATTTTGTGTGACAGTGCAGAGTTGCCTCTGCTTGAGGCGGCGAGGGGGGTAGAGAGCAACTGCGGAGGCTCGAGCTGGGGAGGATTTGTTTCGCTGGCTCCCTGCTCAGTTTTGAGCAGGAGGGTTTTAGCACCTACTCTGAAATACAGGGTAGCTCGGCAGTCACCAGCCCCTCGCAGGGTTGGTTCGCTCTGCTTCTCAAATGAGGGCTCGAATAGAGGGCTCGTACAGGGAAGCAAAACCCAAGGGGTGTAAATGACACCAGAACCCAAAGCTGCGTGTGTGCTGAAGCGCAGTACTGCTGGGAGGGGGATGCCCTTGGCACTAGCCACTTAAATTTCATTATCTCTGTGCTGGAAGCCCAGGTCCTTGAGCTGAACTGCAGTTCCCCAGCTGCTTGCCACTCCAGCGCATTCAGCACAGCATCCTATGAGTCCTCCAGCAGTCTGAGGACAGGAGACACCCTCCAAAAGTCAGCAGGAGCCCCGCAGTGTGAATATAGAGCTAGGATGTCTTCTGTGAGCTCCTCTGAGCTGCTTTCTCTAGTATTAAAAGCAGCAATAAAAGTTGGCAGGTTGGGAAAGGCAGCATGCAGATGAATTTCTGCATCTGTGCCACCGGCGAGAAATGTCATCATGGGTCAGAGCAGCTCCAGTCTCTGTCCTGAGCCCATTTAACAGGCAGGTCTCATGGAGAGACCCCAGCTACCACCAGCTTCAGAAACAAATTCGGACCCCTGCAGCTCTCTCCATGGGCATTGCAATGGGCAGCAGGTATCCCAAACCCTGCCAAAAGGATTTTTTAAAGTGTTGGCTGCCATAGTGCAGCTCTGGAATCTCTGTCCTGTTTTTTCCTTTTAGTCGACAGACAGTTAAAGCCAACGAGTGGGCAGAATCTGTAGAGAGAACTGCTTTGGCTCGGGGGAGCTGCAGGTTCAGAGGAGGTGCATGCACTCATGTAATCACAAGCATGTCCTGTCGTCACCAGTGAAGCCAGTGGGAACATATAAATATACCCACTTTCAAAAACGGTAGCTAGGCTGAGTCCTATCCCAGTTGAAGTAAACAGCTGTCAAAAAAGTGGAGATAAAAATGGGTAAATCAATTTTTTAAAACTGTACCTAAGACAATTGTAAGCTCTGTTCCCACACTCCCGCTGCTAGTTGTCCTGGAGATACACTTAATGAATAATATATTCTCTCATCAGCTTGATCTTTTGCTCAGATATTGAACCCTCTTCCTTCTCCTTTGTCTGCTCTCCATTCCCTAGAGACAAAGTACTTCAGGGCAGGAGCCTGGCATAGAAAGATCTTCAGTTTCATTATGTTTCCTGAAACTTAACACAACGCAAACCCCTAGCAAAACCTCAGAGAAACGGAGGAGATCCTGATCTGAACAGCTGGAAAGCTGCCAGAGCCTTTCCAGCCCCCCCAAGATGACTTCTGGGGTGATGAGGAGGCACTTCAGGGGGAGCAGATGGATGAGAAACTCCGTGTGAGTGCTACAGCCATGCAGATCGCTAACGACGTCCCCTGGTTTGGGATGATGAAGTGCCAGCGCGCAGGGGCTGGCGGTGCCAGATGCTCAGTGTATGGCTTCGGGGAACTCGCATCCAACATTAACACCAAAAAAGACGGCAACAGACTGCCTTCCCCTCCTGGTGCCTGACAGAAACAGGGAAAGGGCACTCGCACAACAGCAAAGCACAAATCTAGCCGTGGCACTCTTTAACCTTGCAGCGGGGTGGGAGGATGCCCACTGCTCTCCCTGGGCCAGACCTCCACGCAGTGTGTTGACTTTGGGCAAGGTCCTGGCCCAATGAGGATCTGGGGAGGCTGCTCTGGAGGCAGAGCCCTTTGGCAACACTTCAAGGCTTTTCTGCTCAGCCCACAGCAGCAGCAGGGTCAGAGAAGGGGCAGAAATCCTGCTCTGGCTGGCCAGGGCCGCCTTGGGTGCAGCGGCGGTCTGAGCCAGTGCTGCACAGGGGTGAAAGCAGCTGTCTGCCCTCGGGAGCTCATCTTTCTGTGGCACCACACGCTCCAGAAAGCGTCCCTGGTGATGGAAGAAGTTGCTCTCAACAAAGGCATCTCAGGTTTTCCTGAAAGTTTTAATAAGTGATGATGATCATATACAATAAGGATATGACATATGTTATGTAGTGTATGTCCCAATCCAGCCACAGCTAGTGTTTTCCTCCAGCACGCTCTATAGGTACACAGGCAACATCTGTTAGGGGGAGAACCCAAGCTCTCTCTGCCTGTGCACCCAGCTGGAACCGAAGGCGGCTGCCCTTGCAAGCCCTGCCAAGGGGAGGAGACTGACCCCATCAAATGTTGTCCTCCCGTTGCCCTGGTGACTTTGTCAGATAAGGCAGCCTGCACCCAGGCGCTGGCTGTGCTTGTACTAAAGGCTCTTGCAGGCAGTGATCCTGCAAATGCCCCCCGTGCAGAGAGGCCTCGGTCTTTATTACGCCTCTTGGAGCTGCTGCAACACAAGAATTTATTTGATAAATGGCTTCAGTCAGGTTCAGCCAGGCACTGTCCCCCAAGAAAGGGGAACCTGAGGCACAGCGGTGAGACATCAGAGCTGTTAAACCCCATGATACACACAGACTTGGGGCCTGTGAAAAGGGGACAGCAACACCTAAAATATGGGTACCAACCATCCGGCAAACAAAGTACTTGGAGAGTTGTTAAAAAGACTCTGAAACAAGAGCAAAGACCCGAGATGATCCCTGCTGTGTGCACTACTGCGTGTGCAACAGCCACATGGCGAGCTGGACTGAAGGACGTTGGGGTGCGAAGGGGGGCGGGAGGTGAGGGCAGTCGGGATGAGAAGGGTGATGGAATGTGAAGGAGGTTGGGAGGAGGAGGTGGCAGCAACCTCATCGGGCAGCCTGGGCAAAGCCATTAGCATGATCGCAGCTTGGAGAAGCTGTAGCAACTGGTTGCTTTCATTTGCTAGGATTTAACGAGAGCAGAGTTTTTCCACGCAAAGTAGAGGAGCGCATTGCTGCCTGTGTACAGTATTTAACTTCCCTCTTTCTTTTACTTAGGAAACCACAGCAGACACCACTCCTGGTGTTCTCAAATTGCATCTCTTTGAACCTTCAGCCTCCAATCCAAACAAGAAAACAGAAAACAGTGCTTCAACAAATAGTCACTGCTTACATCCAAAATATATGTAATTTACGAAAAACATGCTAGCATCCAAACCCAGTGCCCGCTCACTGAGCCCTGCATAACACCTGGTTAGTGAACAGGACGGCGCTGGGGTCCGAGTGTGTTTTTCTGAGCAGGAAATATCTCAAAAACAAAACAGAAATTTTGGCAATTCTCAGGAGTTAAAATACAGCCTAAAGTAATCTGGGAGAGCCCTAACACAGATTTCGGTTTCACCCTGTGTCCCAGGCACCGCAGGCGTAGCTCTGTGAGAGGCTGGTCGAGTACCCGCAAACTCGCTGTGCTAAGCCTACACTGAAATTTAGCACAAAACTCGGAGGCATGAACAGGCACATCCCTTTCTCAGTCCACAGAGAGACTGATCCAGCCTGTGACTAATAATAAAGGAAAACTCTAATATGTGCCAGATTCTGGGGCTTAATAGACAGAGACATTTCTGTCAGCCCAGCAAGGGTCTTGTAATGCTGACAGCAGAGTTATGTGGGAACGATATAATGGTTCTTGCCTACATACACTGGACAACAGCTCAATCTAAATATCACTCTGCAAGAGGCTGCAGTTCAAACTTAGCTTTTATTGATTTTTTTTTTTCAGTGCTCTGCTCTTATGAGCTGGAAAAGCCCTGTAACAAAACCCTGGTCAGATGAAATGCAGGTGCCGGAGTGTCATCACACTTGTGATGCAAAGCACACGGTAGTGCTTTGAAAGGAGATGACCATTAAAATCACCTGTTCTCCTTCACGTTCTTCCTTCCATTTCCCTTCAATTTGTAACCACAACATCCCCAAAAGCATCCTCACACCCTCTCCTCTCCCTGGCCTGGGTGAGACATGAGTGCACTGTAAGCATCAGCCCACTTCCGAGAGCCTGCAAAGACCGGGTAAGATTTGGACTGGGTTTAGCAGGATGTTTAAGGTGGGGGAGCTGTAGTTTCTCCTTCCAAGCATGGTCATTTGGCACAGGTAGTACTATGCATTGTTTTGGAAGGGAGGAGTGACTGCAGTGTTGCATATTCTAGACTTCTCCTCACTTATATCACTGCATGGGGCAAAAGGATGGCCAGTGGCCTATCCAAGGTGACGCAGCAGAGAGTAGGAGAACAGACCTGGACTCAGCTCTCCCAGCCCTCTGGCCTGACCCCTTAGCATGTGCTGAGATGAGAAAGTCATCTGTGGCTGTATGGCTACTCCTGTATGCAGAAAAGCTGCTACTGCTGTTAATGGCGCTGTCTTGTTTTTTCTCTCTGTTGTTATTTGATTTTCTTAACAGTATGGTTTCCTTTCTCTTTGTTTAAATCCTTCTTGGTGATTATAGAGCCATCTCTCGTCAAATTGCAGTGCTCTGTCTGCAGCATTTCTTGTGCGTTGGATGTAAACAGCTTTCATTAGTTTCAATAGTTTCTGGCTGTAAATGCAGGATTGTCATGAGGGGAGCATTCTACGTGCTGCTGCCCTGGCCACTGTTTAAAAGGTGGTCCTGCAACAGGGCAGGTGTGACTGGAAGGACGGTGTTTCTCACACTAACCAGAAACAGCAGTATTTGCAGTAATTCTGTTTCTCTAGCCTGGACAAGAAGCCATACGAGTATCTGGACCACTGTTGGTAGATGTGAAGGGATGCTGTCGCGCTTACCTGCTGCAGGGAGGCAATGCTGCTTTGCTGCCTGGTCTGAAAGGCTTGGGTACGAGTCCTGCCGTGGGCTGCCAGTGTCTCGGCTCCACGAAAACACCGGGAGCCTATGAGATCTTTAGAGACAGTTTCTTGCTGCAGCTCCATCTCTGGGTGGAGAGGGACCTCCCGGCATCTATTTCCCCCCCATTAGGGGCAGGGCATTGCTTTGGCCCCGCTGCCGGCAGCTGGGTGCTCTGGTGTCCATCAGGGTGTGTGGAGCTGGGGAGGGGGCAGGTGGGTGACCCTCTGGTGTCCCACAGCCTGTGCGTGCCCACGCGTGCCCTTCCCACGGCCGCAGTGTAATCCCCCCGCTTCTTCCCCTGGAAGAGCCACGAGCAGTGGGGAGAAGGGGCTGGGGGGGCTCCAGGTGTCCTCGGTCGTGTTCACCCTTGTGCCCCGTGTCTGTTTGGCGCTGCGGAAGACGGTGCTGCCAGGGGTCCTGCTCCGTTTACTTACTTCACGCGCGTGTGCCCTTATGCGCTGCCAGCAGCCCCTGGTTCCCCAGACCCTGCACCCACGGTCCTTGTGCAAGCCTTGCCTTCGGCTGCAGAGCCGCACCGGGAGGCTGGAGGGAGGCAGGGACAGAGGGGCAGCAGGGTAACGGGAGAAGCTTTCTGGCACTAAAGTGGCTTTAATACTGAAAAGGTTTTTCTGACGGAGGCACCGGGAGGGCTGCAGGAAGGCGCTGGGGCTCTTGCAGCGGGGAGGACTTTGAGGATGGTCCAAGGGATGCGGAGGGAGTCCTCTTCCCCTCTTGGGGCTGCCCGTACGGGGCACCCCAGGGCCTCGGTCTGTGGGAGAGCGGTGGCCTCTGGAGTGCACGGCAGCCCCACATTTGCTCCTCGGGCAGGGGCTGGCGCTGGGCCCCTGCCGTGGGGCTGCTGGTGGGTGGGCCAGCGGCATCTTCCCTCCCTGGCTCCTGCATGCGGGAGCCGTCTGGATGGCCTAGGGCTGCTTGAAAATAGCAGTCCATGCACACGTAAACCTCCTTCTTTCCCCTCATTGCCTCCTTCTCTTCCCTCAAAACCTGATGTGGAGAACGTGGTCCTCCGGAAAGCATACTGTTAGGAATAAGCTCTGCTGCTGGGGAGTGGCAGAAAGCCCCGGGGCACGTAGAGCTGATCCTCCATCCCGCTACCTCTGCTTAAAGCAGAGGGCTCCTGGGTTTCAGGGTAATCCAGCACCAGAGCCAAGGCAGTAGGGTAACTGCCCTCCCGGGGCAGACACCACAGCTGAGCCTGTCTGCACCCCTGGTCTGAATTTACCTTCACGGTCAGGTAACGGAGAGCATTGCTTCAGACTTGGGCAGCTCCACAAAAAACCTCTTGAAAAGCTTTTCATGCATTTTAATTTCATCCAAAGGTGCACAGGATTTTTTCCCCACCTGCTCTGCTCCAAGCCTGAATTTTCCTCTGCGTGAGCTCTGCCAGCATGAGCCAGCAGGCTCTCCCCGGGCGGCAGACGCGCCCGCTGCCCTGTTGCCCCGTGCCCCTCCTTGGCCCCAGCTTGGGCCAAGAACACCATGTACCTGCTGGTGGGTGGTGCATGTCAGCGCCTCTGCCGCAGTCATGTTCCTCAAGCCAACACCAAAAGTTGTCCTTTCTTTTTTTTTTTTTTATTCCTTTTAAATGAGTGTGCTAGATTTATTGAGCAATGGAAACTTTCCATTCCAAATGACTCAAGTTACGCTGGAGACTGAAATATTTAAATATTTCTCAGCAGCCTTTTGCACAGCTCCCTCCTCTTCCTTCTCTCCAGCAGAGCTTTTAAACCAGCAGATGAGCTGGAGGGGCCGTTCATTGTCCCCCCCCCCATCCCCAGACCGCGGTGCAGGCTCCAGGTTGCTGAGCACTGTGGCCCCCCTCGCTCGGAGCGAGGTGTCCTCGGCCGGTGCAGGGTTCGCTTTCGGCCAGGCACTTTGGATGCCATTGCAAGCCCTGGCGCCGGACTTTTGGCTTGCTGGCACTGCGATGGCAGCGTGTGCCTCCTCAGCAAGCAGCGCTGTGCGCTGGTGGTCAGACCCCCTGGGTCCAAATTCCTTCCCACCCGCCCAGATGCTGGTTCGGGGAGGCAGCTGGTGCTGTGCCAGCCCGCAGGAAGGTCCACGCATGAGGGTAGCCTCTGTCAGGGGGACCTCGCATTGCTGAGTGCAGCGTGTCTGCCCTCCCGCTCTGATGTGGGGTGCCCCTGATCCCACGTAGCAGTCCGACAAACTCGGGGCGATGCCGTGTGGAAACTGCAGGCAGTCGCTTGGTATCCGCTTTGAGCCTCATCTGTCTCAAAGAGCTTGTCTATAAATGGAGTTATTTCGGAGCAGGGGAAAACACTCGCTCTTTACTCCACGCATGGTGTTACTTAGGCAGATTAACGAACATGCAAATAGTGCAACTTGCACCCAAGTTAATGGCTGAGCAAGGTCATGCCCTGTGTCAGCAAGTCAGCCCAGCCCTGGGCGATGCGACTTCTTCAGGCAGCGCTCCCCGGGCCGGGCAGCCGGGGCACAGAGCGCAGCGGCTGTCGGTGCGACTTGCTGCTGGCACCCAGCGCGGTGTGCCTCGGCCCTGGGGACAGTGCCTGAGCTGCTGCTCCCCCGTGGTGTGCCCTGCCAGCAATCCCCCTCCCTGCCATCAGCCCCAAAACCCGCAGCAGCCCCTGGGTGCAGCTGGGAAGGGGTGACCCCAGCACGGACACCGCTCCTCCCACTGCAGCACAGCAGCCAGCCCTGCCTGGCGTGCAAGGTGACGGGGTGTGGGACATACGATGTCGGGAGGAGGGAACCTGGCCCCTACAGGTGCCCCCCACTCGAAGGAGTCGCCATAAAAAGCGTGCCCCCCTGATGCGGGGAGGCGGGTACCTCTCGTGAGCGAGCTGGTGGGCCCCCGGTACACACATCTCCCGCCCCACGAGGCAGGTGTGTCCCCACGTCGCAGCCCGGTGCCTCCAGCCCGGGGGACTGCAGAGGGTGAGTGTGGTCCCGCTGCAGGCAGCGGGGTGAGGACGGTCTGCGCAGCGGCAGGGAGCCCAGCGCATTTGGCCTCGCGCCGATGCGACCAAATGACTCACGTCACCCTGGTTTTCCGAAGAAGAACAGGCGTCGGTGAGGTGAGGCTGAGTCATGCTGGCCAGGGCAGGTGCACGCAAAGCGCGAGGGGCCATCTCGGGTCTGGCCGCAGCGGGAGCGCTGCCGCAGTCAGATCCATACGGCCGTGGGCTGGGTGGGAGCGGGAGCCAGAGCCACGCCGCAGCAGCAGCAGCATCGGGTCAGCACGCTGCCTGTTGCAGCGCGGCTGCAGACTTGGCTCCGAGCGAGAGGTTAAAATAATCCCTCCCTGCCCTTCGGGGGGGTTGGATTTCCACTACGAGAAGCATCAGCTCGGAAGGGAGATTTCTGACTGAGGCGCTGCTTTGCTGCAGCTCTGCCGGGCGAGAGAGAGCGAGCGAGTCGTGCCTATTTTTTTCTGTTTTTTTCCCCCTCCTTTCCCAGCTCTAGCACTGTGCTTGCCATTCGCTGTCTTCCCCTCCGTCTGAACCCAGACTTTCTTCTGCTTCCTGCGGGGGTTTTGTTTGTGTTACCTGCAGGGAAACTTTTAAATCTGGGTCATTTCCCTCTTCATAGTGATAATTTTGGGAAAAAAAACCCCCACAAAACCAAAAAAAAAACCCCAGCCCTTTTCAATTGTACGGTTTTGTACATAAAACCTGTATCAACAATCATGATTATTTGTAAATCACTCCTATAGTTTTCATATTAAATATCACTCCTCAAAGCCCTAAAGAGAAGATGAGTGACCTGGCTTTTCATCTTACGTGTGACTGAAACCTCAGGATTCCTGCGCAGGTGGCTGTACTGGGCAGCACTGACAAGCACTCACAGTTAGTAGCTACTCCAGCAAAGCTCCAGAGCTTGCAGCCATGTAATTACGAAACCCACCACATCTTCTTTTGAAATAATAAAGTATCTTTCAAGGCCAAGGGGGAAGTGTGAAGAATGAGCCTACAAGCTTCACATTTCTGAAACTAAGCAGCAAATAAAAACCCTGTGGATTCCTTTTTTTTAAAAAAAAAAAAAAATCCTGGCTTTTTTTAGCCATCTTCATGACACTTGAAAGCCTAACATATGACTTTTTTTTTTTAATTAAGTTGTTTGTTTTGGTTTTTTTCCCCCTCCCCTGAAACCCGAGGAGCTGGCAATTAAAAGGCAGCCATTAATCCACCCAAGTAGTTCTGAAAATACGACCTGTGGCAACGTGGCTGAGATGGATGGTGGTGCCGGGCTGACTGTGTATATAGCCAGGGAGGAGCCGTCTATATTTAAAAGGCTAATATGGTGGTTAGCACAGAAAATAAGACAAGTGAGTCCGTTAATTAGGAATAGAAAGCCTCAATCCCTGCAGCTCTGGTACACATCACACTTTCTTCCAGCCCTTGGCTTCCTCTCCACCGTGGTTATTGCATCTTTCTTGTTCATCTTGTATTTGATTATCAGGCCTTGGAGGAAAGGCTTTCTTGTCCTGGCGCAGCAGCACAGTCAGCTGTGACACCCTTTCCTACTCTTCAGGTCCTTAAAAGCATTAATTAGTGATCCTCATAATAAGTGGCAATAGCTCCCACAACCGCTCCGTGTTAGGTGAGATGCCTTTGACCTCAGGGCACCATTTAATTTCAAAGGATCACCTGGCACTGGTGTCAGCAACCAGAAGATGACATTTCTTTGAGGTATCAACTTCCAAAATTTTCCTGTACCCAGTGTCGTAGTGATGTCCTGCTTGAGCAGCCTTGAAAAAGCCAAAATATTTGACCTTCAGGATTTCAAAATCAATGAGTTTTGTAACTTGTGGCTCCATGTGGGACTAAAGGAGTCACACCAAAATTTGGGACAGCAAGAACTGCTGTGTTGTTTTTGGCCTGGTACTCGAAGCAGGAAGTGCCTGAGGTCTCAGGAAGCCAGTTTCCACAAATCCAGCCTAATTTTGGCAAATTCAGGAGGCTTGGAAACGACAGCCAGCTCTTGCATGACCTTAATCACGTGGAAGCAGGAGGGTGGGAAGAAGTCTGGTTCCAGGGTATTTGAGGGTTTCCTCATTGCTGACAAACAGCCCAAGTTTTACAGAGCAAACGCTGCGCACATCTGTCCCAGCCGGTCAGAGATGCTAAGCCTCGGGCTCTGTGTGCGGTACCCGCTCGGACCTCTGCTGCACGCGAGTTGCACGAGCGGAGTGCGAGGTGATGGTGTTTCCCAATGCCTCCACGTCACGAGTCACTGTGTGGCCTTACCTAGTGTGCTTTCAATTTGTAGGCTAGTCAGGCCTGTTTCCCTGCTCTGGTGAGACAAGGAAAGGGTGCCTTGGGCTCATCCAGCAAAAGCAAAGGCCAGTTTGTGGGTATTCTTGGAGAATGGGGTGGGAGTGGGTATCCCCCCCATCACACGATCATTGTGATGCTCCCAAAGGCTGCCCTAGACTACCAAAAGCAGTAATTCCCTGGGGTGATGACGGTCTGCGCCAGCTTGCTCTGGCTGCTTTGTGTTCCCCCACAGCTGAGAAACCATCCTGCAGCAATCAGGGAGGTGGTTTCCCATCAGAGATCCATTAGTCTTAATACCAGCTATCTGCAGAGCTCTCTGCTCCACCTGCAGCCCTGAGATACCTCTTCTCCTCAATAATTCAGCGCCTCTAGATACGCACGGTAGAGACTTGGCTCCTTTCAGCGGGGACTTCGCCTCCCGGGTGGCAGGCAGTGGTGATGCCGCCCTTTCTCTCCGGGATGGGCTTGCCACGGCAGACAGAGGAGGCAGAAATGCAGCTTTTCCCTCGGCACGGGAGAGCTGCCGTCCCCACCTGAACGGCCCTCAGCAAGGCAGTTTTAGCAAAGCTGTAGCCCTCCAGACTTGGTCTCCTGCTGCAAGTGGATTCCGCCAGCAATGCGGGGCATCCCGGAGCTTCCCAACAGCGTGGGGCCGATGGGGCGACCCCACACCCCAGCAGCTTCCTATGGCTGCTGGTGCTGGGCTGGTTGATCATCCATGGTTCCCTCTGTTCTGTGACTGCTCCCGGCTGTGCCAGCGCCCGGCGTGAAGGAACCTGTCGCTCCCTGCGAAGGGTATAGTCTTGCCAGGTATATCGTGTCCGCGTTAAGGGAGGGCTGCTTGTCTCCTAACCCCCCCGCGGTGGGGGATGCAGCATGCCCTTGGTTATGTCCCCATCCACCTGTACAAAGCGGCCGGGGCCGGAGGCTGGACGCGGGCGTGCACGCTCAGGAGTGCTCCTTCCCCGCGGCTGCGAGACCCGCACAGCCCCCACGCCAGCCTTCTGCCCCGAAACAGTCATCTGAGGAAACTTAATTAGGCAGCAAGAAACAAGCGGAAGGCATGGGGAGTTAAATGGGTGGTTAAGGGAGAGAAAAGTAGTGGGATTATTTTTAGCCTTCCGCTGCGGACAGTGGAGATGCCCCCGCTTGCTGCTGTACCGGAGGGCACTCGCAGCTGCAGGCATCGCTCTCTCAACGTTCAGCCTTGGCCTCGCTGATTTTTTTCATGTCTCTTAAATAAACCGCTAATCATACGTGAAGAAAGTCCAGAAATAAGCTGAAAATGCAAGGTGTCCACCAGCTGATGCGTCCAGTGTGAGCAGGAGCCCAGGACAGGGCTCCTCGAGCCGGTGGGAGGGGAGCCAGGCACCACTGCAAAGCTCTCTGTGTGGCTTCACTGCATTTACCGAATCCCCGTGAGCACCAGGACTGCGGGGCGGGGGAGGAGGGACCAACCACACTGAATTTAGTGTCCCAGGCGAAGGAAAAAGGCCAAACCCTGCTGCCCTCGGTGCGGTGGGCCTCGCAGGTGGGCACCCCTGCGGGGAGGGGAGGGTGGGATGTAGAAGCCAAGGACATGGGCGTGCAGCTCCAGGTACCCGAGCGGAGAAGCTGGCTGCTCCCGGCTGAGCTGGCTCTAGCTGTGGGGGACAAGGGACACCCGGAAAGCCACGCGGGGAGGGAGGTGGCTGACGTGCACCGGGTCTGGGTCCGGCACCACCAGGTCTGGGCAGCGCCCAGCAGCACGGCCCCTCTGCCGGGCGTCACAGCCGGCCTCACCCAGCCTCCCACCTGCCCGGTGTGTGGCTGCGCTTGTGGCTTCTCCTGCAGTAGTTTTCCATCGGGGAACATGTGCGAGGCTGGGTATTTTCCAGAAAGCGGGACAGAAACTGACATTTTCCAGGACACCCCCCCCCGCCCCCCCAGTCATCAGCTGGTACAGCTGACTCATTTTTATCTGGTTTCAGGGTTGCGCCTGCTCTTATGCCTCTTCCTCTCTCCCCACCGCTGCGTCTCGCCCTGGCACAGCCGCTGCCTTGTCCCCACGCACACGCGAACGCCGCCGGCACTGCCAGCGCTCCGGTGTGGCTCTGACCTTGTGTGCCGTGCAGGAGGCGAGAGCCAGCCTGCTCCATCCCTGCTCCCAGCTACGTCTCCAGAAACCTGGCTGGTCTCTCCTCCCCACCTTGTTTCTCACCTGGCCTGCCTGCGACCTCTGATTTGGCTCATCAGGGTCCTCTTTGCTCTCCAGGCTGCCCACAGCTGCCTGCAGACCCTCTCCCCCGGCCTTTGCTGGCACTTTTGGATGTTTAGACCCCTATACCTTTACTGCAGCATCCTCCCTCCTCATCCTCCCCCCTTGCCCCACTTGCAGGCAAGGTGAGGAAGCCCCCACCCGCACCCCACGCAGGGTGGCAATTCAGCTGGCTGTGGTGCGAGGGTCAGCTCTGTCAGCTGGGAGACAAAGTTTTAACCAAGGCTCTGCGCCGGTACTTAAAAGCGAGGTCGTGCAGCCCCNGCNGCCCTTTCTCTGCGAGGNAGGGAAGTGGTATCACTGCTGTTTNAAACAGCATTATTTGCTCACTCCATGTTTTTCTGAAACTGGAGTATTTTTGCCCTGCCCCTGCCTTTTCCAACCCCCTGAACCCTCCCGTTCAGGCTGAGCTCTGGTGTGCATCGGTGGATCCCCCCCTGGCCCCCATTAGCCCGGAGAGGGCAGCAGGGACAGCCTCGGCCTTGGGACACCCTCACACATCTCGGAGGGAGAATGCGGAGACCTGCTGCGCTTCTCCAGCTCAGCGCTCGCAGCTCCACGGGCACCCAGTCATTACCTTAACGAGCAGGCTTATCTCGGGATCTTTTCCATGAGAGCAGCGGGAAGGCGGGCAGTCCCCAGAGCCTTTTCCGACAGCCCTTTCGCTCCCCTTCGCGTTCCCCCTCCTTCTCCCCATCCCTCCATCTCAGCTCTTGGCCGGCACAACGCCAGCCCAGCTTACGCACGCACGGCTTGGCTGCACGTGCCCGTCCTGTTTAGCCCGATAAAAAGCGCCAGCGGAGGGAGATGTACAGACGCCAGCCGAGATGCAGGCAGACGCTGGAAGTCAGACGTGGGGAGAGGAGCACGAGCGTAACCGAGCAGGAGAACACAGACGCACGCAGATGTGCGCGTAGCCATTAGGCCACCTGGGCAATTAAGAGCAAGACACGCGCTGGGGCTAAAGGAGACAGGCGACCGTGGGCGCACGTGCAGGCAGGCACACGGGGACGGGACATCTGCAAATACCTGGGAAAAGACAGATGCAGCCAGGCAGAGGAACAGCAGGCAGGTAGAGAGGGACAAGGGAAGAGCTGCAGAGACGCGAGGCGGGGGAGAGCGGGCGGGAGATGCTGTGCCGGCTGCGTGCACAGGCGCGTGCCCCGGCCCCTTCTCCCAAGGGAAGGGGCGAGCGGCTGGACGGGTCCGGCCTCCTCCCTCCTCGCTGGCCGGATCCAGACCGCAGACAGCAGCTGCCTTCAGCGCCGGGACCCACCCCGAGTGGTCGCGCTCATTTGTAGACGGTTTCCTGCCCTTGGCTGCCTTACAAAACCTCGCAGCGAAAACTGCGGTGAAAGAAGGTTTTTGAACGTTGAATGCTGACCTGCACAAGCCCAAACCCGACCGCCCAGAAACGTGGGCTCATTAATGCCTCCTTGCATAATGAGGAGAGAAAGTAAAATCCTTTACTCGGTCGGGAAATTTCGAGGCTCTCCTGGCTGGAATACTTGCTTGGCAGCTCCAACCTCCTGCTATAGACTTGCCGCGACTAATCCTTTTCCTCTTGGCTCCTTGATCCCCCCAACCCATCTCCCCTTCTGCCCCCAAGAAGGAGAAGGATCAAGTCCCAGCAGTCTCCAACGAGAAGGTTTATGGAGCTCCCTTGTCATGGAGCTCCAGACCGCATGAGAGCTGCGAACGGGGCTGCCCAGCGGTGCCCTGCCCGGAGCTCGCCTCGCACACCTCCTCCTCTTGCTGCTCTGGCACTGCGGACGGGAAACCGAATCCCCGCTGCCCGCTCTGAGCCACTCGGTCTGCTCGTGGTCACTTCCTGGAGACACTGGCTTTATTCCTCGGGCCAGTGGATGGCTTTTGGCACGGGAGCCAGATCAGCGGATGGAAACATCCTCCCTGCGAGCTGCAGTGACATCCTGCTATTGTTGGCACTCCTTGGCAGGTTTATTCAGCTGCTTTGTACCAGTTGACATCTCCGGGCTTTCATCAGAGCGCCGGTATCACCGTAAGGAACACGGGCTTCCTGACCTAGTGCCCAAGGAGAGCCCTCTGCTCCTGTTTACGGTCAGGATGAGAAAGTAAAGGAAGTTGAAACACTACTCAGGAATCCACTCCAGGCTTTAATCACTACTGTCACTGCTAGAAGACGTGGGGAATGTTGAAAAATAATCACCGTGCTGTGTAATAGGATGCAGATGTTCAGGTTGTGATCTATCCAGACACCGTGACCTCCTGGCTACTGGAAGACAAGCCCTAATCAAAACTCTGCAGCTGAAAAAAGTTGCTCCCACAAGCCTCCATGAAATCAGGAGAAGCTTTGTGTGTGATCAGTAGATGCACAGTGGCTCTGGCTAGAACTTTGGTTGGGGCAGGGCAAATTTCCCTGTCAGCAGCACTGGAGAGCCGCAGTGGCCTCTCCTCGTGGCATCGCTGCCTGGGGGGACGGGAGCGAATCACGGCCCCGTGCTGGGGTTCACCCCCGATCGCAGCCGTAAACATGCCCTGATGCTGTTTAGGGGATATGGGGGAATGTGTTCGCTTGGTGCTGGGGTGTCCCCAGTCACAAACAAAGGGGTGGAGGTGACATTCCCGCAGTGGCAGCTCCTTTCTCCCACACACGGCCCACCTCTGGGCACAGCACAGGGCAGCCCAGGGTAACCACAGCTGGAGCTGGTGTAGAAAGGCCCCTGGAAAGACAAGAAAATTAAAATTACGAGTGTCTTGTAAGCTGCAGGGTATTAAGGTACATACACACAGCTGTATACATGCCATATGTGCACACCTCCCTGTAGAGGGGTGTGGGCTGATGAAGCCCTGTCCTTTCTGGGCACAGTGGGTGCGTTTGTCCCGTGCTGCTCCTTCCCACACTGGAGCTGGGTGTCTGGGAGTCACTAGGGCAGCTTTGGTGAGAGCAGAGGAGGAAACTGCCACCTTCTATGGACCATCACGGCCCTGCCATGCCCCTGGGAGACAAAACTGTGCAGACCTCCTTCACAGTGAGCCTTCCTGCAGCCACAAGAGAGCTGCGGTGGGAGAAGAGGTCCAGACAGTGCCACTGCTGCTGGTTGTGTCATCCATCTTGGCCTCCTTCTCCTCTCTCCTCCAGCCCTTGGCACTCCTGGCAGCATCTACACTGGCCATCCCAGCTGGGGACTGCTGAGCCGCTGCAGGGCAGCACTGCTCTCCGAGGAGGAAGAGGAGGCAGAGTGGGGGATCAGTTCCCTTCTGTATCTCCCTGTGGTACCTGAGCCTCACTGAAGCTCCCGGTAACAACCGATGCACCGGCCGAGAATACCAGCTAAACAGCACAGAGACTCTCCCCTCCGTGCAGAGATTCTCGGCACAGACAGCTATGGCGAGTCCAAAAATAGCAAAGTTAGATAAATATGGAGAAAAGAGTTTACAAATTTCTGAGAGGGTGACAAACAGCAGCGCTCGCTAGGGGCAGGAGCTTTTTTTAACCAGAAGGCTTTTTCTTTCTGCAGATTCTTTCCCCACACACAATCAAAGAAAGATGATTTACTTTTAAAGCAAAATGACCTGAAATGTGAAGACTGTTTGATGGACAGAAAGTGATGCTGGTGGCTGCACTGCAGCAGAGAGAAAATCTGTGGCAAACATGCGCCTGCAAGACGGAGAACAGCCTGAGCCTCGAGTTTTCTCTTTCACAGCTCCATCACTTTCTGCCTGCTGAAGGCCTGAGGGAGTAGCTATTTAGGAAGCATATAGGAAAAGAAGTATGTACTCTAACCGGAGCAGGGAACTGAGATGCCTGCTTTTTCTCCCAGCTCTGCTGAAAGCTTCCTGCGTGAGTGGCATAGATCACCTTGCTTCGATGTACCTGCATGGATACAGATCACAGTACCCACCTCACTGGAATCAGTGAGGCACGTTCACCTGCCCTTAAAAGTCAGCAGCACCTGGAAAAACTTCACACGTTGCAAATAGAGACTATTTTTAAATCAGTACTTTTGGTCATATCTGATCCTCATGCCGTACTTGATGAGGATGAGGGAGACACGGCCACAGGTACGTTGCCTGCTGGAGATGCACCATCCTCTGCCGGTGCTCCCAGAGGGTGCAGGGGTGCAGCTGAGGTTGGGACGAGGCGGGAGAGGGGCTGGACGCCATCTTCTTTTTACCGACAAATAGGCACTGGGTGCTTGCAAACACCCCGGCGGAGAAGCCAAAACTCCTTCCCGAGCTCCTGTGCTTTCGGTGGCAGGGCCGCGGGGATGGCCGGTGGCTGCGCCGGGCACAGGGCAGCCCCGGGGACGCTCGCCCGGCTGAGCTGCGGCTTGGCTTTCAAACCAGACCGGGCGCACTGGGTGTACCGGAGACCCTGCCGGTGCCCCTTGCTGAAAGGAGCATTGTTATTCCACGGAAATGACCTTTGGAGTCCAAATGTCTTTATTTCAAATGAAACAAAACCAACCCTCACCGTTCTCTAAGCAAAAACAAATTAGCTGTTATTGCTGCGCAGCTCTAAATATCCCGCGGTAATCTTCCAGCTCCTCTCTCGGGCAGGTCGGTCAACGCATGGTGCTGCCTTAACTCATCGCTGCCGCCGCTCCCGCGCAGGTGAGAACGGCAGGGAAAGCAGCAGGTCTCCTCCCGCGCCTCGTATTTGTTTTGCCCTCAGAAAAAAGGTCTTAAAATGACCAGAAAAAGAGGAAAGCTGTTGTCTTGGTTTAAAACCGTTGAGCAGGAAGCAAAAACCACTACAAGTCTGAAACATGTTATTTTATATTTTAGAAAAACACACTGTTGTCTCACTAGGGCTCTCTCCTCTTTCTTCTTTTCCTGCCATGAGTTGCTGGCTTTTTTCAAGCATCTCCTTTTGCTGTCACTCCAGCAGCGGGTCGAGGGAGCTCTGCTTCATCCGCCTCTTGGCTAGGCAGCGAAAATGAACCATAAAAAAGCCAATCTGGAAATCAGTTGCTCTGGCTCCGCTGCTTGTTCGCTTTCTTTTTTGAGCATCTAACTCTTTGCTTGGACCTTTATGTCCAGAGAGAGAGAAGCACAAAGAGTTTCCCAGCCAAGCTTTGCAGCAGCAAAAACGGTGTGTGCTCCAGTTCCTCCTCTGCCTCCCTCCTGTTGTACAGCCCTGGCCAAACACGGTTTGTGTTAAAAGTTTGTGACCCTTGCGCAGTATTTGTTGAGCCTTTCCAAGCCAAACCCAGAGACTTTATTTCCAAACACACTTGAATTTTCCATTGGGGGCTGGATAATCGCAGTGCAGAGGAGGACACTAAAAGCAGAGCTTGTGCTCAGGCGTCGCAAAGGTCTGTAGCACCTCTCCTCTGGGAAAATCCCAAAAGCCTGCCGAAGGGCGTGCTGCCGGCCGCGAGAGGCGGGCGGTCGAGGAACCCGCTTGCCTTGCGGATGTGGGTGCTTGAACAGCTATTCTGGGAGGTGAGAGGGGGCTGTCCAGGGCAGCCAGGAGAGGAGGGCTGATGTGGGGAGAGGGCTCTGGCCACAGCGATGGCCACAAAGCACCGCCGGTCACCTCGTCCCGGTGCTGGAGAGCAAAGTCCCCTGCGTCTCGGAGAAAATCTCCGCAGGTAGCAGCAGAACCTGCCCTCGGCGCTTTTGGACCCCTCGGGGTGCGAGCGGAAGGGGGTCTGTACGGAGGGGCTTGGAGCAGGCAGCGCGTTTCTGCACCAGCCCTGCGCGAGCCTGCGTCCGTGGCAGATGGAGGCTTCCAGCCCGGGCAGACACGCTGCCTCCTCTCTCTAATTGCAGCCTCGCGCAGGGCTCGCCTGTCCCAGAGCGGGAGCTGGCTCCTTCCCCGCCGTCGCATTGTCTCTTCCCACCGCCCGGCTCCCGCGGGGCTCACAGCTTTTCCTCTCCGGCTCCCAGCCCAGCTCTGCCTTGCTCGCTCTGTCCTGCCCCTCGCATCTCAGTGTCATCTCCTCTCCTTTTCCCCTCCTCTTCGTTTGGATTTTCCTTTCTTCAGCCCCCACTCTAGTGTCCTCCCTTACACCATCTTTTGCACAAAAGTCCAAAAAGCTGTGGGGCTGCACCGGGGAGACGCAAAGCTGGGCTGCCCGCTCCGGAGGCTTGCCTCCATCCCCTTCACCTCGTCCTCTGCGCTGCCGGGCCATGGAGGTCCCAACCGTGCCTGCCTGGTGGGGATGAGAGGCGCCTTGTGCGGCCCCGGCCGGACAATAGCGGCACTGTGCAGGAGAAAGCGGCTCTGTCCGGCTGCCACCGCGCCCCGCGTCCGCCGAGCCTGTGGCAGGGCAAGGGTGTCCCTCCGCTCCCCTGCGCGCGGGGCAAAAGCACGGGGAAGGTGGGGGGGTCAAAGCCCGAGACCGGCGTCACCCCGCTCGGCAGTGCGCTGAGAAGGCTGGTGCTGCTTTGCGGGGAGTAGGGCAGCTCTGTGCTCGCCAGGCACCGGCAGGGTTGGAGCTGGGACCTTCATTCTGTGACAGAGTCCCCGGGGAACCTTGGGCAGGTCCCCTGGGCCATGCCAGTGCTTCTTGATCCCTGCCAGGTGTTGAGGCTGCTGGGACCAGCTGCATGGCTGGGTTCCTGCAGCTCCGCACCCAAGGTACGGGCAAGGGAGCCTGGGCACGGAGCCACGCTGGCGTGTGCCAGCCCCAGACCGGCACTGTGCACCGGGCCATGAGATACACCAGCTCGGGGGTCTCTCAGGGACCCCCATGCTGTGCGGGTGGGGGGGACCCACAGAGTCTCCTTGTGTCCTTTGCCTGGGTGGCAGTGGAGGGGACAGCAGCACAGCTCCGCTTCACAGAATCACAGAATCACAGAATGTTCGAGGTTGGAAGGGACCCCTGTGGGTCATCTAGTCCAACCCCCCTGCCGAAGCAGGGTCACCTACAGCAGGCTGCACAGGACCTTGTCCAGCCGGGTCTTGAATATCTCCAGAGAAGGACCATCATGGGGGCCATCAGACAGACCTTCTCCAGGTCCTGGCTGTGCTATGGATATCACTGCTGGGCTGATATAAAACGTGGCTTTCTCAGCGCTCTCCTCACCCATTAGCACCTCGCAAAGCAATGAGTTACCAGAAAGGGGTGACTGCAGCATCAAAATAATATTGCTGCCACTTGCCAAGCTGCGGCTGCACCCCAGGCCCCTGCCGAGGGCCGGAGGAGCGAGGCTCTGGCTGCCAGCCCAGGAGGAGCGCTGCGGGTCGCAGCGTGACGGCAGAGCTGGCTGGGCGGCAGGGGCTGGCTGCTTTGCTCCGTGGCCTTGCAGCAGCCCTGGGAGGGACACGAGCCGGGAGCGATGCAGGGGCTTGCCCTCATGTAGGTGCTCCCAGCTGTGTGCCTCACCTACAGAAAGCAAAGGCAGCTCCTTCCAGGCTCGCTGGTGCATTGCCTGCCATTGTCACGCCGAAGAAATCACAGCTTGCTTCCTTCTGAGCTGTGCCTGAAGCGTAGTTTGTGCTGAGGCAGAGGCAACCTTGAAAAGAGACTTTCCCACCGGAGATACAAACTCCCTTTGAACCTTGACTCAGAAAACACTCACATTTCTTTTCCTTCCCCTAAGGTTCCCACCGTAAAAAACGTTTGCAGAACTCGCTGCTTCACAGCTCAGGGCTGTAACGTGGCCAGGGCACTTTAGACTCGCGAGGGTTGGTGCCACACTTTGTTAAGCTGGGGCCCTGCCGAAGCGCTTCCCCCTAAGGGAAGCAGTGGGCTGGTTTGGTGGCGTCCAGGAGAAGATACGCTGCTTGGTTATTGGAGGGAAGCTCAAGAGCCTGCAGACATCTGACCCATAGCTGCAGGTTTGTTATCGTAGGCTCGCTCTTGAGCATTGCTGTGTGCCCACTTGTTTAGTACGTGACGATGATGGTCTGATGATGGCTGAATCACTGGTGCTCATCTCCCACATCTTCCTCTTTCCTTGCCACATCCTGAAGGCCACCGCAAGTGTCTTTTGGAGAAGGAGGAAACACAAAGGGCTCTGCAAGCCCATAGCAAGGAACGAAGGGTCTGTCTGCGCTTCCCTTCATGCCCCAACTCCTTCCATGCACATGTGAGCACACACTTGCTGTGGGCACCACCCCTATTAAAAAGTCTCCTCTGCAAGCTTTCTTTCAGCTCTCAGAGAAAGAGAAGAGCACCTTTGCTTCAATTCGTGTGTTGAATTGAAACTGGGCCTTCCTGCTTCTCCCCTGCGGGGACTAGAAGACCAGGCTGGGAGTCAGGGACCGGGAGGAAAGGGGAGCCCAGGGTGTCCCGTCCCACCCCTGAGGCTGTGCTGGAGCCATCCCCTTGCAGCCGGAGGCGTGCAGGGAATCCCGCTCACACCACGCGGGGCCAGCACAGCTCACACTGGGACATCCCCGGGCCAGCCCGTCCTACGTCTCATCGAACGGGTCCAAATCCAGTTGGCTGCTCGGCAGCAGAGCTAGGGAGGGCCTGAGCAACCGTCGGGCTGCAAGCCAGTCACTTTGTGACTGTGTGACGCCTGCAAAGCCGGGTTCCTCAGCTCCAGCAAGCCCTCCGGCTGGGACAAAAGCCCCGAAACAATGGCCCGGTTCCCCCGCGGCCGGCGACCCGAAGGATGCCACGTGTTGAGGCAGTCAAGCCCACCAGGATTAATGACAGCTAGAGGAAGCCGCTCTCGGGCCGCACTGCCGTGGGACTCGGCAATACAATAGCCAGAAGGAGCACGTGGGCTGCTCAGCTTTTTCTCAGGCCCTAGGTAAATAATCGCCTTCCATGGGAGCCGTATGGATTCCCATAAAGCTGAATAGCAAAAGCAGTTCCCAGGCTTATGGGCAATAATCATTGTTTCCCAGGCGACGTAATTATTATTTTGACTGTCAGGAACCTGGGAGAAAGAGCACAGACACAATATTTTCCCGATCAGCTCATGGAGAGCAATTTAATTCTGCTTAAAGAGAGCTGGCTGTGAAACGGCGAGCACACCTCGATGCTCCCGAGAGGAGCACGGCCGGTGCCCGTGCCCGGTGCAGCCCCTGCAGCCCCACTGGCCCCCACGTCAGCGAGGACTCGGGGCTAACGGCACGTGATGGAAAACACATCTCCACATGTCATTAATTTATCTCCGGGTCTCGAATGCCACAAAAATGCTCTGGAAATTGCTGCAGGGCAGAGTGAAGTGGGGAGGGAGGGAGGGAGGAATGCGCTCAACCCTGCAGGGGAAAGCACAGCAGCTTCTGTGCAAGGGCTGGGAAGAAGAAGGGCGCAGGGCTCTCTGCAGCCAAGGCCCAAGTATTTTGCATGGCTTATGCAGCAGAAAGCGGCTGATGGGCGCTCATTCACAGGCAGGCTGGCAGCGCGGGAAGCCGGGTCTCTCCTGGCAGCTACGTGGAGCTGGCAGCTCGGGGCTTGGAGCAGGAAGAAAAGGAGGGCGGGAATGCCAGCGCCTCCGACATGTGTAGATGGTGCAGAGCACCGGTTAGAGCACGCTTCTTGGTTACCAGCAAATTAATTTGCATGGCTGGAGAAAAACGATGTTGTGGGCCAAACCCTGCCTTTGCAGGTCGGAGCAATTCCCCCGGCAGCAGGGGTGGGACGAGCCTGAGGGAGACGGGGCGGCTCGAGCCCGTACAGCCCCACCGCACAGCGGTGCACGCACCGGTGAGCCCGTGCGAAGAAACGGGATAGATGCCCTGCCACTCGCCGCAGCCAAACCCTGCCCTTGGGAGCAGCGGGGCTCCGGCTGGCGCAGGAGCTGGCTCCAAGGCACGGCACGCTTGCTTGAGGGTTGGAGGCTGCACGTCACCCAGAACCTTCCCCGCTCTGCCTGGGGGTCCCTGCGTTCGCACGCTCCCCCAGCCGGGGTGGCATCGGGAGGAGGAAGGCACAATACAATCCGGTGAAGACGTGGCTGACTTGGCAGCTTTGGACACCAAATGGCGATGTGCAGGGTGAACACCGTCTGCGCGGGTCTCCTGTGTGGTGGCTTTTTGGGCTCGGACAGGTCTGGCTCGCCCCATATACTGGCAGTGCCGTCACCTTGTTGTCCAGATCTGTCCATGCTTCATGGCAGAGGTGGTTTGGGAGACACTTGCTCAAGAGGATTTATTCACCTCCTCTCTCCCGGGCTTCTCAGGGGATGTGTGGGTGTTTGCCCCAGCGATCGCAGCCTCCCACCTGTATCTCTTTCCAAATTACCTCCTGGATGTTGTGTAACTGCTTTCCAGTGCCAGCACCAATTTTGGCTGCTCAGGTTACCAGAGGATTGCAAGAGCCATTTTAAATGGAGGAGCAGCATTTAAAGGGACATTGCTGCAGCCCCAGAGGGTCTGTTCGTAGAGCACAGCTGCAAAATCTGCCAGCTAAATCCACAGACTGGTGTGTGCTGGGCTTGCAGAGGAAGCCACATTCTTGGAGAGTTAAAGCAAGATCAGGAAAGGCTACTTTTAGCAGGCTTGAGGTGCAGGCACCCGAGGCAGTGATTTGCAGTGATTTGCCTGAGGTTACATACAGCAGCAGGGTGTAAACACAGCCTTGTTCTTCTCAGAACCATGCTATGGAGGGAAGAAATGTTGGCTTTTCTGCTTCCGGGACTGAGTAAAGGGTTCTCCAGCTTCAAGACTTTTCTTGCAAGCAAGCACACGGTTGCTCTGAGGCATGCGGGAGCTGCGATTCCCTCAGCCCCCGCAGCTCTGCCAGCGAAGACGGAGCCAAGTTCAGGGGTCTGCCTTGCGCCCATTGCCAGGATGGTAATGTGGCCAGTCAAACGCGGAAGAATAAATGCAGAATAAATGCCTTTTCCCTGGATCCAGTTCTAGGGCAGATCGCTCGTCATGGGTCCCATGGGTGAGATTCTGGCTCAAAAGGGAATCTTCTCCAAATAGGCCTTCTCCGGGGGCTTTGTTGGCGTGGTGTTCTCTGCCAGCCTTTCTCTGCGGACCATGTTACTGTCATGGAAATGGGCAGCTGAAGTTGCTGGACTGTTGGAGCGGCGCACAGACAGCCCATGTCCTGCTGCCTGGGGCTGGTGGGAGGCGGGTGGTGCGGGAGAGCTGCCGGCAGGGAAGGGCAAAGCAGGCTGCCTGATGGACACATCGCGCCCCTGAGCCCCGTGCTGCGTGGGTAGCCCTTGGGAAGGTCGGGCGTGGAGCAGGTGGTGGCAACGCAGCCTTTCGCCATGCATGCTCCTTTGCAGGATGGGACCTCTCTGGACCACTCACTCCTTGGCCATTCAGCTGAGCCAGCCAGAAAAGGGGCCACGTCAGACCAGTTGGCAAGGGCCCGGTTTCTTTAGGGGAGGTAGATGCCAATGACATTCAGCTTCTGCCAAAGATGGTTTGGAGGTGGTGCTTCAGGAGATGGCCAACTTCTACATGGTTTGAACTTTGAGCAATGGGCTTTTTGATGCTTCACAAAGATGCCCGGCCCCTCTGAGCAGCCAAAAGCTGCTCCCAGCACCACAGACGACAATAACATTCCTGTTGCCTTCAGTTGCTGTTGTATTTGAGCCATTGTATCTGCTGACAACATGCTGTGGGGAGAGCTGAGGCACTTCCAAAAATGCCTCCTCAGAGCCAGCCTGTGAGTGACATAGTTCTTGGGTACCCTGTTGAGGCACCGGTGCAAACATCAGCTCAGCACCCTGAGTGGCAGCAGCGGTGGGATGCTGGAGAGAAAGCGAGTCCGGGGGGATGAAAGACAGAAGGGGGGGTGAGTGGAAGGATGGAGACTATAACCTAGGCCTTCTTGCTTTCCCCTTTCTGACAGTGCTCCCCTCCTGTAGTACTTATGGTGAGAGAACCTGTTTATATTTTGTTTCTGTTCTGTTTCTCTCTTTGGGCTTGCTAGGAAAAAAAAGCAGCGGATGCAATGGAAAAATGAAGCGAGAACAGCAATGCTCCTGGGTCACCCTCTTTTTTCTTTCCACTGTGCTTGCCAAGCTCAACCCATTTTGGTGTCTGCTAACAATGCTCCGTGCTGCACTACAGCGTGCTCCAGCCCCCCAGGGCATGGGCTGGAACAGAAACTCCTGGAGCCCCCGGGGCAAATGCAACAGTGAGGAACTCACCACAAGGCTTTTACCCAGAGTCCAAAGCTGTGAGGTGTCACTGCCGTGGGATATCTGTGTCTGGGTACTTTGTGAGGGGTGCCAATGGCCTAGGAAGACACCATGTCCAGCATCTGAGCCAACGGCCAGCTACATCTCTGACTGCGTGAGAAATGGTGTGGCACTTATGATGAGGCTGTTGATGAGCCCTGAGGGGTTTGTAGACCAGTCTGTCACTGTTAATAAAAAATATTTTTCTTTTTCCCTCTGCCTGTCCGCAGTCGACTCTGAACTGCTTGTTTTTCGGTCTGTCCTGGAGAAAAGCTTCAAGATACAAATTGCTTCCTGGGAGCAAGGTAGGGCCCCAGACAATATCACGTTCAGATGCCTGATCCCTTGCGCTCAGTTTTGAAGAGCTTAAATCTGAATTCTCTTCAACAAAGTGATCTTTGGCCTGTGGTCTGCAGACGCTGTATTTCTGAAAGGTCTGTCAAATGTAATTAAGGAAAGCAAGCCTTTTGATGGCCAGTTTAAATTCACTGTATGGGGCCTGCGTCTTCAGGGAGAAAATCTTGTGAAGATCTATAGTCAGAAAGGCTGAAAGCCACCGGTCCAAGAAACTGAGGGCACTTACAGGGGAGATGGCTGTGCTGGCTGTGGTGTATCTTTTTGTTCCTGAAGTAGAAGTTTTGCCTGTGTTTAGAAAGCACTGCAGGACCTGCTTCCTCTCACAGTCCTCCCTAAAGCATTGGCTATGGAGTAAATGGAGGATGTTTTCCTTCCCTGAACATCTATTTCCTTCCTAAATAAACCATGGGTGAGTCTGTTGGGTTTTTTTTTTATGGAAGAAACATAGACCACTAGGGATCTTACGAAGCTTTTGATAGCTGGATTTGGTCCCTGGGTACTATGAGGATTGGTGAAATCACTGAACACAGAATAGGAAAGGACCTTGGGATCAGCTAATGCACCCTCCTCTCCAAGGCAGGATTAACTAAGCCCAGCCCATGCCTGACAGATGTTTTTCTGACATGCCTTTAACAGCTCTCCAATCCTCCAGCCTACGCAGGAAGTGATTCACTCACCTTATTATTTAGAGATGGTTCATGGTATTGACCTGGATCTGCTCACTGTGTTTTAGGCACGTGAGTTTGACTTTTCCCCAGCAGCAAAAGAGGACGACTTATTCCCTTCCCTTCTGCAGTGACCTTTCACATGTTTGAAGGCTATTACTGTGGCTCCTCTCAGTCTCCTCTAGACTGGATGAAAACACAAGCCATGCTTTCTAGACCTCCCATCGCAGTCGCCGGGGGTGATGTGATGGGAAAGCAGCTGGGCAACCCTTGGTGCAATTCTTCCACTGTCCATGATGGTGATGATACAGAGGGAGTGGATAAAACTAGGGTAGGCTGAATGCTGCCCATGCTCTGCGCTCACAGAGCTTAGCCGAGAGCAATTCACGTGCACCAGCACTAAGATGCCTTTTTGCAAACCATCCAAAGGCCTGAAGGTATGATTCTACAGAACTCCCATGGTCCTCATGAGTCACAGGATAAAGAGCTGCTGGATTTAGACTCTGTTACCTGGTCTGTACCCTCTATTGATATGAACTCTGTGATCTCTTCTGCTCTGACTCTTACCTCTTACACCACTGAGCTTCCAGGAAGGCTTGGGCTGAGACTCAAACTCCCACTCTGAGTGGGCAAGTTCAGACACAGGTTTTTGCAAGCAGGGCTTTGCTTCACCCACAGACAATTTTCATTGGGGTGGCTTGCCTCCAGCCCCATCTGTTGTTATGGTCTCGCACATATAGCTCGTGGCTTGTTCTTGCCTCCTACTCCTTGGTTTGCCAAAGTCCCAACCCTGTTGCAAATACCATAGCCCTAAAGCAGCCAGGTACAAGGCTCCTTATTGTGTTTCAGGAAAATAGATCCTTTTTCACCCACAGAGAACTAAAACTGCATTTATCTATTTTGTGAGCCAGTGCCACTCTCAAAGCTAATGAAATGTCAGGATTTGGTCCATGATTTCTACAAGACTGTGATATGGTAAACCTTGGCTGATCCCTTCTACGTAGGTGAGGCCAAACTTTGTTTACGACAGGACATTGCTCCATATCTAACCTGTTGCATGGACACACTTTCTATCTCTAGTGTTCTTGTCTAACCCTCCCACACTTCAGACCCGGTGTCACCCCATCAATATTGCAGCTGGGTGCAGTATCGTCTCACTGTATTCAGCAAGACACAATCATGTTTGCCTGTAACATTTCAACAGCTCTCTTTATCCAGGCTGAAGCATGGGTCATGTTTAAGGTGTTTGGCTGACTAAGCACAGATAGCTTCATCTCGGTACGCTGACAGGACCTTACACCATGCCCCCGTCCTCCTCAGGTTTCCCCTCAGCTGCAGTGCAGCATCCCAGCATCCTTTCTGCAACCACACAGACATACCTAATGGCATGCCTCGCGCTTCCCTGCGGCCAGGACCATGGCTCTATCACCTACACGTGCTTGCACTGGTATCATCCTCTTCATGCACTCAGAAAGAGAGGCCTCTGACCCACCAACAGTGCAGTAACGAAACGGTCCGTTTGGTCATACAGGTGGCCTGGGAAATGCCCAGCTGTAGGGTTCCCTCTGCCAGGTGTTCCTTGCTTCTACCAGAAAAGATTTTGCCAGCACAGCCAGATATGGCATCCATTCTAGCATGGAAGGGCTGCTGCTGGGGAGGTTCTGCCAGTAGCAGGCCCTGCAAAGCCAGTATGAGGTCCCTGCACTGGGGCTTTTGCTGGGATACAGTTGTCATTGCACAGTGGACCTTTTTAATTCCCCCCAGTATGTACTCGTACAAGCTTTCAGCAGCAAGTGCTTTTCACAACCAGAGCAACTGCATGCTGCAAATCAGAGTGTACCCCATGCTGGTGGTTGGGTGTCCTCTCCCAGTGACAGTTTTCGGTTGGTCCCTGACACACATGCGGACCACACCACGTCCTCAGCAACTGGCACAGCAGTGCTGCTCGGTGCTCAGCGCTGCACGGCTTTGCCTCCATCCCCAGAGCAGCTGTTTCACTGGCCTTGGAGATTTGGTCGACCTCACAGGTCCCTGCTCAGGGTGCGTGGAAAAGAAACATCCTCAAAACCATGAATGATCACATACTGCTTCTGTTGAGGGCACAACTGGGAGTCCCTGCCCTGAGACGAGAGCTTTCCAGTGGAGATCTGTGCAAACAGACACGCTCTGTGCAAACTCCTGTACTGGTCTGTTTTCCGTCTGGGGCCTGAGTCATGTCTCTACTGCGAAATTGCTGTTGCAAATACAAACTCTCCTGATGCGTAAAGACCAAACATCACCTGTCTTTTTGGGTTCCCAACTGCAAATGATGACTTTTCAGGTTCCTGGCAAAATTTACTTTGAATTCATATTCTAAAAGGGCAGAAACCATTCATGCACTTCCTTGTTCCAGAAAAGGTGGAAAAGCTTTGATGACAACCCACCCTTTAACATGCTGCTTCTGTTCGGAGGGTTTCTTACACCAAAAGCCAGGTCTGCTCCTTGCTTAGCTGCTCTGAGCAGTGTGAAAACACTGTATTATGTGGTTGTGAGGAAACCATGATGAGGCTTGTCCGCTTGGGAAATTTTACTGACATAACTTCTTTGACTGTATGAATTAGCCTGGCATAGCTAAACAGATGATAGATATGACCACATATTATATGTCATTCCTTAGCTAACAATACTGTTCAAAAAACATGTTGTGGGCAATACCCTGTTTTGATGTCTCTGGCCTGCGTAGACAGTGGCTTCCTCAGACTGCAGTCAATTCCCAAGACTGCACAAAGGTTATGGACTGCCTCCAAGCTTCCAGCTGGGAGCACTGTTGTTTGTAGGTGTATAGTCATAGCTAAACTATATAATTACTTCTGATTACATTCACATCAGTGACTTTAGGACCAGGCCTTCGCTACATCTGCTATCAGTTAAGGATGTATGATCTTTTGGTTACTGAGCTGTGGCAGCATCATGGTTTAACCCCAGCTGGCAGCTAAGCACCAGATAGCCGCTTGCTCACTACCCCCTGGTGGGATGGGGGAGAGAATTGAAAGGGTAAAAGTGAGAAAACTCGTGGGTTGAGATAAAAACAGTTTAATAGGTAAAGCAAAACAAGGAATTCATCCACTACTTCCCATCACCAGGCAGCTGTTCAGCAATCTCCAGGAAAGCAGGTCTCCATCACGCATAACGGTTACTTGAAAAGACAAATGCCACCACTCTGAAGGTTCTCTTCTTTCTTCCTCCAGCTTTACACGATGAGCACGACATCATAAGCTATGGAATATCCCTTCAGTCCATTGGGGTCAGCTGTCCCAGCTGTGTCCCCTCCCAGCTACTTGTGCACCTCCAGCCTATTCGCTGGTGGGGTGTTGTGAGAAGCAGAAAAGGCCTTGACTCTGTGTAAGCACTGCTCAGCAGTAACTAAAACATCCCTGTGTTATCAACACTGTTTTCAGCACAAACCCAAAACATAGCCCCATACTAGCTACTATGAAGAAAATTAACTCTGTCCCAGCCAAAAGCAGCATAGTCAGCAAGTGCCTGCTGTCTTGTACATGGAGTTAAAATAAACTACAACCAGTAGTTAGCGTAAAGCCCTGCATGAGCTACTTTGAGAAGGAGTTTCTTAATACAGACCTTGCAAGAGAGTGGCCAGCCAAGAGAGCTTCACAGCTAGCAGCCTGCTATCAGCCTCATCCAGCACCTGCATGAAGACAGGAAAAGGGTTTTGTGGTCTGCAGGGCAGCAGAGGCAGGTCCCAAAGTAACCGACTCCTTGAAAGTCCATGCAGGGCTCAGATCTATGCAGTGGATAGCAAAGCCTGACAACTCTTTGCGTCCTGCCTGATCCTCCCTGCCAGTGGACACCTTGCCAGCTTCACCAGCCGATGGGGGAAGTGGGCTCCCAGCAAAGCGAAGAGAGATAGCCCTCTTCCACACTGCTTAGTCCCCGGTCACTTAGCCTGACCAGCTCCATCTGGACACTGTCAGCTCCAGAGATGGGCAAGACACAAACACAGCTAAAGCAGAAATGTAAGACATCTTTTTTTGCTGCAAGGAACAAGCAGACTCGAGTCTTTTATGTTCCCTCATGCAAAAGGGCTGGTTAGGAAAGGGCAAAGCTGGGAGGCTGAGCGGCCCGGCTGTAACCGAGATCCGTGCTCTGCGAACGAGGAGCTCTGCTACACACGGTGCCATTTGTTGTGCTCCTGTTTGGCCAGGCTCCTGCTGCTCAGCTGGTCACGCAACCACCTCTTGCTCTCATTAATGCCAGATTGGGTTCCCGCCGCCGCTATTCCGCCGCTTTTAATTACATGGCCACTGGCCAAGGACTGCTGGGGAAAACCCTACCCCTCAGGTTGGGTGTCAGCTGATCCTAACTAAACCACAGAGCTCTCGGGATGCAGGGGCATAAAGGAAAAGAGCTGCAATGGGGACCATTCATGGGAGAAAAAGGATGAAGGTCAGAGGGTTAAAAGTGTGACAACAGGGAGCCAGGAGGGAACACAGAGCAGAGCCCCCCCATTCGTGCCCACCTCTGTAAGCATCCCAAGCGCGGGGAGAGAAATGGTCACTGTGGTCCCAAGCAGGGAATGCATAGTCAATGTGGTCCCCCCCTTCATTCTCCTTCTCCTGGGGCTGTGCGTGGTCAGCCTGACCAAGGCCAAGAGGAGACTGTGACATGTGTCTTGTGACATGGTGGGTCTGCAGGTGGAGAGGGTGCGAGTAGAAAGGTGGGGAGAAAGCCAGCTAGCCCTTGGGAGAACTTGGAGGGGGGCTGGGGCATGCCAGGTGCATGTGTGCCAGAGTCTCTTTCATGAAGGGATTTGTGTCCAGGGACCCCATAAACCATGCTGTGACCATGCCTGTGCCTGCTGCCTCTGTTGGGTGCAGAGCTTGCTCATGGAGCAAGCAGTCCTGCTGGTGTCCTTCCACATCTTCTGAGGGTAAGGGCTGACTCCATTTAGGCGCTAGGAGAAGGAAGAAAGTGGAGTCCAAACACTTAAAGCTTTGATCTGCCAGGACTGTCCTCTGGAGCACTAGGGTGTGTCTGCCATCTGCACACAAGAGGTGGAGGATACACAGTGGAGACTCACCAAGGACATCCCTCTCTGCCCCTCAGTTGTTGCAGGAGACCTGGCTGCTCTGAGATGTTCACTCTGGGCTGGAAAGAAACCAGTGGCAGAGGCAGGCCTGGGCAGAGCATGGAGCTGGTGTCCCTGGGGATGGCACAGAGCATAGGCGAAGGGACCCATGTGGCCAGTGCTCTTGGCCCCAGTGATGTCGGCAGGGGAGGCTGTGGTGTAGGTCACCAGACAGTTTCCATGTGCAACAGGTGTTCTGGGTGAGGAGGAAAGCTCTTCAGCATGTGCCATGAGAAACACCTACAAGCCCAGCTCTCAGCATGAGTCCCCTCCCCTTGCTGTACAGAGGGACAGGGGTTCCTGGTGATTCAGAAGGTCCAGCCTGGCAAGGCCAGCCCAGGGGCACGTGCTGTATGGGGCTACCGCTGAAGTACTTGTATTGTGGTGGCATTTTTAGGGGCAATGACAACAGACACAAGGTCAGCCTGAGCCTGGTACTCCTTCCTATTCCCTGGCCCCAGGCAGTGCCCCACGCAGACCCTCTGAATTGCTCACCAGCCTCCTGAGGGTCCCTAACGATCCCCACTGCCTGAACACATGGGCTCAGGAGAGACACAGGACACCTCAATGAAAGGACCGTGTGGTGGGTTGACCTTGGCCAGCTGACAGATGCCCACCCAGCTGCTCTCTTACTCCCTCCACCTCAACAGGACAGGGGGAGGACATAAGATGAAAAAAAACCCTTGTGGCCAAGATAGCAACAGTTTAACAAAAAAAACAAAAGCTGCACATGGCAGCAAAGCAAAAAAAGGAATTCATTCACTACTTCCCATCAGCAGGTAGATGTCCAGCCACGTCCTGAGAAGCAGGACCTCAGTACGCATAGTGGTTGCTGGGGAAGACAAACGCCATAGCCACAAGCACCCCTCCTTCCTCCTTCTCCTGACCTTTTATTGCTGAGCACAATATATGGTATAGTCATATGGTATAGAATATCCCTTTGGTCCGTTTGGGTTAGCTGTCCTGGCTGTGTCCTTCCAACCTCTTGCCCACTCCCAGCCTACGTACTTGTGGCTGCAGGCAGGAGAGGGACAAAGCCTTGACACTGTGCAAGCATTGCTCAGATGTAGCCAAAACCCTGGGGTGTTATCAACGCTGTTTTAGCTACAAATGCAAAGCACAGAGCCATACAGTCTGCTGTGAAGAAAGCTGGCTTCCTAACTCCGTCCCAGACAGACCCAGTACAGACAGTGGGCATGTCTTGTCTCTGTTGTACACACACTTGCAATTGCTCACCGTTGTTTTTGCACACACTTGCCATCTCACTTGGGCCTGGGTCTGCCTTCCCAGTGATACCCATTTCTTAAATGCCACCATGTCAGCTCCATCACGTATGCAGTGAGCCATTCTCTGATGGGCCATTACACACATTTGTGCTCGTACACACCCATTTGTTCCTACCGCAAATACAGCTCGAACGCAAAGCTGAACGTCTGCACTGGCAAGCTACTTAGCAACCGGAGCTCTTCACGTGAACTAGACCAACTGCGCTGGTAAGCGGCACTTGCAATAAAAATCACGTTAGCTTCCCTTCTGGCTTCCCATCCAGACAGTGTGGCAGCCTGGGAGTCATGTTAGGTCAAGAGATGTAGAAGTCTGAACTAGCTGCAGCTGCCTCGAACAGCTCTGGAAGGATCTTTGCCTTTGTTCAGTCCTGATCCTACTTTAATAGGCGAGAGTAACCGGTTTAAGGCAGCACGCAGAGTCCCTGGGAAACCCACTGCTAGAGCAGACGCTTGGCTTTGTCCAACGTCTGGGCACCTCATGCAGAATGGGGACTCTGTGTTTGCTTTTAGAAGATAACTAATTCATATAGGAGGTTCATGAATATTGAGCTCGTGCTTAGGGTTGGGGAGAACAGTCCCTAAAACAAAGAGACAAATTCTTTTACCCTTCATTTGGGGGAATGCAGGTTTCAGCCTGCGGGCTGCGAGTAGCCTGCGGTCCCTGTCTGTCACAGTAGGATCCGCTAATGACCGGTGTTTTTCTGAGCCTGAGCGTGCATTGCTTGTGAAAAATAGATGCAGTCAGTGAGGGCTTGGAGTTAATGTTTCTGGATGAAGGAGAGTTTGGAGGTGAGTCCAAGGGCATAAGGAGCCAGGCTGAAGTCAGTCAATCTAGCTGTTGCAGCCTTTCTGGCTTTGTACCCTTTCTGTGGCCATATCTGTCCCGGGAAGCTGTAGCAGAGCAGTCTCCCAGCAGTGTGGACACGGCTTTTTCTGCACAGCTACTGTAGCTCTTCCTCTGTGCAATGAAAAACAACCGATGAAGTCCTTGTCTTCGCCGAAGAGGTTTGTCAGTAGCATGCTATTCCCGAAGTTGTATAAGGCCTCCTCCCCCCCATTTTCCTCGCGCAGCACGCATTTTAGAGCTTAGACACACTGTCAAGGTATTGACGGTGACACACTACTAATAACTAAAGATTGTACCTTGTTTGTCTATGTTCAATGACCCTGCACGTGTTGTGAACTCAGATATTCCTGCCCAGGCAGTATGCAGCCGATGAGGAGGAGTTTGCTATGCCACAGCCACCTGGGTGCATATCTAGGCTCTCGTACACATACTTCTCCATACAAAGCAGTTGTTGATGTCGTTTGCAGAAACTCCCAAGTGAAATAGGCTTTTCATATAAAAGCAAAATAAGTTTTCCCAGTAAATGTGCTATTTTGCAGCATAACTGTACCTACACTTGGGTTGTTACTGCTCTGACAAGGTGCTCTTCCCTCCTCTTCCTAGCCCCCTTCCAAAATGATTACACTGGTAACACTTTTACGTACAGCTTTGTTTTTCTTGTCTTCACGCTCAGAGGAGCACTCCAGGCCTTTGTAACTGTTCCGTGTCATCCATCCAAAGCGGTAGAACAAGTCGGGTGACCACTGTGCGACTGATCACCACCCCGCAGCGGGGAAGGCAAACAGTCGGGGCTGGAGCTGGGTGAAGCAGGCACTGCTTGCACCAAGCGAAGGCGTTATTCCTTTTGTGGATCTCTGGTCTGGTCCCAAAGCTCTGCTCCAGCAGTGGCAGGTGAAGGTGGCTGCTGACTGTGTTCACCAGTGCTACCTCTGGTTCATGCAAGGCGCCTGCCCGGAGATGCATGTGCAGGGAAGGAGGCTCTGCGTGACCTCTCATCTTTTCCCACTTGCCAGGAAATGTGGGCAACACCAGCTCCCATCGCCAGGCCCTCCTCTGTACTTCCACCCATTGCCTTTCTTTTGCAAGGGTGTCTGTGTGCTCCTTTCTCCCCTTTTCTCTTTTACCCCAGAATCTCCACTTTCTCCTTCTGCTCAGCTCCAGTTTTTCAGCCCTGTGCCATACTGCAACCCTCTGTTCTCCCTGCCTTCCTCCAACCCTCTCTTCCCCCTCCATCACCATTCCTCTTTTTATTTTCACAGGAGAGGGGCTGCCCAGGCTGTCCACCTCCTGACCAAGGAGGAGGAACAGGGACGAAGGAGAGACACGGCGCATGGGCAGCAGGACCTGGTGCAGCACACTGCATGCTGCTTTGCCCCGAGCTGGTGATGGAGAGGGCTGTCACACCCTTATTGCTGTGTTGGCATGGCAAAGGCGGGAGGGACGAGGCAGGGGGTGGGGGGGGAAGGACTTGAAACTTCAGTTCATCTGGAGCCCTGTGGAATTTGTGATCCTCCCCCCTGCAAAGGGCTGTTGTATTTCAAGTCACAGAGTGCTTCCCAGCTGGGTGATAAAACTTGGGGTGATAGACCTCGCATGGTTCAGCCAGCTACTGTGCCCTTTAGCAACCTCCAAGGGCTTAATGAGCAATAGCAAACTTTCTCCCAGCAACAGATTTGGGAAGACTGATTACCTCTGTTTTACAAGTGGGAAAAAATGTTGGTCGCATCCAAGTCTCTGTGGCAGAGCTGAGCGATGGATACAGCCCACGATTTCTCATATTTTACTCTGTAAAGGATCCCTTGTCCTTTCTCCCTCTCCACGCCCAGCTGGATATTTGCCCAACCTACAGAGAATAAGGACATTAAGTCTTGCCATTTGAAGAGGCAAAAAACAGGTAAAGCAGAGGAGAATGGGAGCCAGTCCAGCAGCAGTCAGCCAGAAAAATCCCATCTCAGGAGCAGGAGTTGTCATCTAGGTATTGCTTTTCAGATAACCCGGGTGAAGGACCCTAGGAGCGTCAACCTTATCTGTTTCCCATCTCATTGCTATGGTGTGTTGTGAAGGGGACAAGAGGCATGGTTTGAGAGGACACAGCCCCTGCAACCTGCAACTGGAAAACCACAGCTTCCAGAGCAGTTCTGCCAGCACTGTTTTTTACAAACAGAGCAGCCTCTCAGTGAAGCCCCAACGCCAGCAAGCACGAGGGGCAGCCTCCCGCCCCATCACTCCATGTCAGATCACTGATCGGGGTCCACCAACCCCAGGCAGTCATGCGTGGGATGGGCCCCAGCAGTGCCAGGGCAGCCCTTGCAGCAGACTCTTCCTGAGCACCATGCCTTTTTCTGATCACTGGGACACAGCTGAGAGGCACTGGGAATTAGAGATAAGCCCCAGCACCAGGATCCTTCTCCTGACAGACCTGGAGCACAGGGGGAGGGGTAGGTGAATGCAGAGATGTGGATTTCACATCCCCTGTACAAGGACCGAGGCATCCCCAGCTCCGAAGGAGTGAGGCGAGCCCTGAGCACCAGGGGATGTGGCAGGCTGAACAGAAGCCCTCTGAGAACACAGGTAGGTGCTGATGCAGCCACCCGCATGCTGGGTGAGGCACTAGGTGCCCCAGTTCCTGGGGCAGGTGCAGGGCTGCAAGGTGTTGCTCGTGGCTCTGTGCCCCTTGCCAGCTCAGCTGGGGGTGGAAGAACACACAGACCTTGGGTGAGCACGATGCCTGGCCGGTACAGCTTTCTCTGAGTGTTACTAGCCTGACCGGCTTTGCCTGGGTACCTGGGGTGGCCTTGCTGCACTGATGCAAAATGCAGCTCCACCAGTGCTGGCGAGTGGTCCTGGAGAGCACCCTGGGACATCCCAGGCACCCTGCAGCTGTCCCTTTCCCTATGTACATAGCAGCCTGAGGGCCCATCAGTCCACCCCTCCTCTCTGTCGAGGCACATACAGTGCCTTCAGGCTGTAGCAGGTAGCTATAGACTGCTACCTCCTTCCTCTCCTTCCCGAGAGGGAAGCGCACAGATGCAGTCATGCCACACAGAGCTCCTGTGCAGCTGAGACCCAGGCCGTTGGCTTCACAGGGGGGGTGCTCTGCACGTCCCCTGGCACTCCAGATGTGTCAGCCTTCCTCCTGGATGTTGAGTTTCAGAGGTCAAGCTGATACCCGTGAGATTCGGCTCTCTTGCCGTCCCTTTCCTTTATGTGCTGCTCCGATTCCCAGTGCCTGAGACAGGGACACGTAAGCTGCAAACTTGTTGGGTTTGCATTTATTTCTATTTTTGTTTTCATAAAACGTGAAAGCCCCATTCTTCAATAATCTCCGATTCTGCTGTACTGCCCTCCTCTCAGTGGGATTTGCAACAGGATAGCTGATGGACTACACGTTTCCTGGGTCAGTTTCAGCTTGCCTTCCTCATGGCTCTGCCACGGCTTCTCCAGTTACCACGCGCAGACGTGCTGAAATCCAGCTCAGTAACGCACACCGTGCCCTCCACTGCCTGCGCCTGTGGGAGAGCGAGAAGCAAAGCCACCTGCACAGGCACCTCCACCGCTGCCCCCACAGAGGGGTCCCGCAACTCAATCCGTGGGCACGGCCCTTTTGGTAAATCAAGCTGAGTGTCCCAGGTTTCTAGTTCTGCTGCATTATTAATGTTTTGCTCAGGAATTAATGTGGGTCGGGCTCTGCTTATGGGCCCATGTGCTCATCTCAAGGGTAAGCATATCCACAGTTTGGTGGTGGCTAAAGGCAGGATTTTGGTTCAGTCTTTTTAAAAAAGACCCCATGAAGTTCTGACCCAGGGACAAGTATCCTCACAGACGGATGGGACCTGTGTTTCAGTTTTGTTTCTATTCCCTCGCCAGGGAAATTGTTTACTGGGGGCCACAGAGAATTTTATGTTGGGGTCAGAATTCAGACTAAGTTTGGATTATACCAGGTTAAAGACTCTAAGAGTGAGCAAAAACTTTAATAGAAAGCAGCAAGCTGGGCAGAGGGCTTAGAAAATACGACCTGTGAGGAACATGTGATAGAGCCTGGCCTGTTTTCCTCCAGACACAACAGCTGGGGAGAGACCAGAAAACCTGCCCTTTCATAAAAGTTGCGATGCATTGTTCTCCATGTCCACAGGGGCAAGGCAAGCCTGGCTCGATTTGCAATAAGGATGATTTATGGGAGGCATTGGGGAAATATTTTCAAGTTTTTAAAGGTCATTAGTTGTCCGTTAAGTACTTACAGCCTCTGCCGCTGGGCTACCACCCATCAGTTCGTAAAAGTCTCCGCAGTTCGGGCAGGGTGGGGTAGGTATCGTTGATCCTGTCTCAGAGCGATGGGTGGGTTTGGTCAGCATGAGCTAATCGGTGAGGCAATCGGGTACGGCCCATGGCCTTTTTCCTTGGAAGAAGGCAGCTTTTGGGGTATGCATTTGGGGTATACATTCAGTCAGTGTCCCCCTCATTCAGCTGTGTGGGGCTGGGTGACGAGAGCCAGAAATCTCCTGCTGTATCACTGTAGGAGAAAGCATGGAGGCACCTTGTATACAAGTGCATGGCCCAGTGGGGAACTACAGTTTTCCATTTAGGGTGTAGCTGGGGTTTCCCAGGCTCCGTGGCGAATCCTCACCAATTTGTACATGGTGTTTTAGACTTAAGCATGGCTAGAAGCAGGGCAATGCCTGTGCAGTGAAGGTTGCAGCTTGATCTTCTTCATGGTTCAGCTCTAAACCCTACCCTTGGGATCAAACTTTTCTTTCTCTTTCAGATACAGGGTAGAAATCTAGTCTCAGAATCAGGCTGGTGTAAAGGTCTAGTAAGAGTGAGTAACATCTCAGCTACACAGTGCTAAGCACAGAATTAGGTGCAGTACTTGGATTACCTTTTTTATTACACTACAATCTTCCTTCAAGGCATTCCGTTTTATAGTGGCAATGACCCAGTTCATACTCATTAACTTGGGTAGACTGACAGCAAGGAGTTTGGCTTTCCTGCCCCAACCACATCAAACAAACAAAAAAAAATCCTGCATCAACAGAGGCACAAGCACTACTTGCCAGCAGGAACCAGAGGTGTAACCTGTATCCACTCGCACAGTTGTTTTCCATCTCGGCCGTCTCTGACCATCACATTTGCTAATGGCGTTGCATCTGTGAGAGACATTTTGCAACCTACTGCACTGTTTCCGAGCAGAGGAAATGAGACTCCCCATGGCACAACAGGGGAGAGGAAATTTAAAAAGTTCACAGCACGAGGTGGAGTACCAGTTATGCCCAGGTCCCTCTGCAGCCCTGCAGACCTTCAGGTGAAGAAGGGGAGCTGACCTCTTTCCATGGCATTCCAGCTTGCAACAGCTGCTTCATGACACCCCGCCTGGACTCCCCATCTCTGATCACACACCAGTCCTTGTCATGCTGTGATATTTTTTTCCTCACCATTTTATAAGCTGATTTTAGGATTGCTAGATGGCCACAGATCATGAAGGCACCCGTGTTTTGCTGTCAAGGACTCTGGAAGCGCTGCTAGAATCTAGCTGACCCTCGAGACACTACTGCCTGTGTTGGCAACATGGACAAAAACTATTTCCAAAACTCAAATTCACAACAGACTCCCTCTTTGGAAGAGCAATAAACAAATCTCCCCTCCTCTTTTACCCAAACAATCCTTTCGCCCCCCCTACTTCTCAGGGTGTTATGCCCTTTTATCACCCTGTATGTTCTCTGTTGCGTGGGAGAGGCAGAAAACCCAACGTGACAGATCCATGTTTCTTAGGGTGGAAGGTCTCCCAAAAGCCTCAGCATATTCGTGAAATCCAGTACCTCAGAGAGCCACCCACCTCACTCATGCTAAAACCATTTCTTGAAAGATTACATGAAACAGTCTGTTGCGCAACTCTCAGAACATCAAATAACCCCCTTATTTATAGTATATACACTTATAACAATAAACCTCCCTTTTGAACTGCATTGGCCAATATAGATTTAAAAGGCTTCTTTCCTTTTATTGAACATCTCAATTTGTTGTTTAAGCATTCAGTGCTTTGGCTTGAGAGGAGCTAGTCTCGTGACTTCCCGTAGGACCAGTTGATTAGGTTTGCAAAAACTTGTTTCCTTCACGGTGGTTCTCTGGGAGAAGATGGTACTGCTCCAGTTTAGTAATGCCAGCTTCTTGCTCAATACACTCAGCTTACATCAGGAAGCCTATGTTGTAAGTTTGGAAGTATACCTGGGAAACGTTGCCCCAAAAAATGAGGGAAGATGAAAAAGGATATTTCTTCAAGCTGTTAAGCAAGATTACAAAATATCTGTAAAATTTGAGAGGCCCTTTCTGCAACAGCTCCAGCCTGTAAAGGCTGGCAGCAGAGCATCAACCACTTGCAAGCAGTCCCCTCCATGCCCCGACAGCTCCTTTGGTCAGTCAGTGGAAATAATGTGTTTCTGCCAGTGCCCCAGGCACTAAGTCAGGCCCCAGAATTCACATATTTCTCTTAGCTCCAAGCTGGTAGCCTTGGCCAAGGGCAGCTGTCCCTTGGCCAGATGAAGTCCCTCCATGATGGCCAAGAGAGCCAGGCAAGCTGAGGCCGGGTGGCAGGTCCTGGCCAGGCACAGTGCTGGAGGCACCCTGGTCCTACCAGATCAGTGGCACCCTGAGCCCATCCAAGAGCCACTGCAGCTTGGGGTGTGCTGAGCCAGGAGGGGAGCCTGCTGCCCCCCTACCCGGTCCTGCTGGCCACCGTGGAGGCTTTGGCTTTTCCATCACCCAGCTTGTTCCAGCCTCATGTGATTTTATCTAGGGAAGAGCTGACCCCCTCCTGTTCTTCTCCAGTCTTTTCCATCTCTTCATTGCTGGTGACTTCCTCAGGGCAAGGAAATACTTTCTTTCGCGCGTTGGTACAATACTTAGGGAATGATTTGCATGCTTTTATGAGCAGTTCGTGCCCTTGCCTGGAGATGCAGGAAAAGAGGATTGCATGGGCGTGACGTGCATTAGCTCTTCAGAACACACCTCGGGGAGGCCGTCTGGTGAGTTTGGCAATGCCCTTGGGGAGGCTTGTGTGCACACTGTGAGGGTAATAAGCTGCAAAGAATGAAGACAAGGCTGGTGGTGTTTGTTACTGGCGTCTTCCTACTCATCAGGGCATAAATAACAGAGAGGAAGCTCCCACTGTTTATGTAGGAACTGGAAGCAAGGCAAAGCTTTCTCATCTGTCCATTGGGATAGACTGGAGATGACTCAGGCTCTCTTCCTCACTACCTCTTTGCAATATATATATATTTATACATATTTACTTCAGCAAGGTCTTGTTCTTAAAATTTCCATGTGTAAGTATTCCAGAGGAGCTATCCCAACAAAATTTCCTTGTGAGAGTACTGATTTTACTGCCACAAGACAGTCCTGTTAGCTTACCTGATTTTGACAAGTGAAACAAAAATGACTATAAATTGGCAAAAAGACAGCATTAGCACTAAGGCTTTTGCGACTATGGAAATTTCAGCTTCTCTGCCAAAAAAAAAACAAAACAGGGGAGAGGAAAGATATTCCTTAACAATATTGCTCGTCTGGCACAAAAAAAGACTTTTACAGATCTGCCTTAAAATTAATTTTCCCAGGTATTTACTCAACTCATTATTAGCCTCTCCCCACTAGACACTTTCAGCGTAACTAGAGACCAGGCTTGAAACAAGCTGGTGCATCCAGCGGTCCTCTTGAACATTCATATAAGGGAACAAGATCTGAACTCTGACACTGAGCCCTCAAACCAAACTAAAATCCCCAGGCTCTTTAGAACTGGTAAAATTCAGTTCTGGAAATGCTGGGTCTGGTGTTTTTGGCTTTTATCTGCAACAGAGGAATCTGCTGGATTTGAGAATTAGATCAGAACATCTTGAGGCTTAAGGGTGGATCTCAATTATGCAGCTCAGGTCTATCACTAACCATAATGGGCTCTCTGCATTGTTTCTTGCGGACGTGCCCGTGCAGACAATAGCTATGTGCTGGCAAGCCAAAGTCTAAACGTAGCTGAACACTATATAATCATAAAAAACCTCCACACTGGGGGATAGGGAGCTGGGCTGCTGTACTGCATGTACTTGGCAGATACCTGTGCACTGTACAGAGCAATGTCATTGGAGAAGCACACCACGTTCTCCTGGGACACGCCATTCCTCAGGGCTGCTCCCCTGCTCTACCATCTCCATTGTAATTGCCTCTTGCAGTGCCAGATCTTAACGCTATGGCCCCGGGGAATGCTGCCTTTTCAGCAGCCTGTGGGAAGGAGCAAAGAGGGTGACAGGAGAGCACTGGGAGCAAAGCACAGTGGCAGGCACCTCTCTCTTCACCTGGGACAAACCCAAGCTACAAGTCAGCAGATTTACCACAATTTCAGGTGCTGTTAACCCGACACTGTGGTCCTGGTACATGTCTGCGTTGCATGAAAGTAAAGCTGCACTTGCCCAAAAGCAGCCAGTGCCAGAAGGACGTTGAAGACAATCCTGGTGAAGAGCTGATATCCACCTTAGCAGAGGCTGGGCTTTCAGTGTTGTCTGGAACTGGGATCCCAAGCAAAATATGGGCAGATCTTAGCTCTGCCATGAACATTCCAAGAAGCTCAGGCAAGAAAAGTTTTGGTGCAGTTAGTTCACTGCCCCCAACTTTAGCTTATTCAAAAGTTTAGGTCTTTGAACAAGGCCAGAGTTAGTAGAGAAACATGGGGTCTTCCAGAGTGACACCTCACTCTTAAATTCAATGGCAGATGTTGGTGAAACGAATAGATCCTTGGAGAGTTGCTCTCTAGCAAGTACGGAAACAACACAAATCCCACCCTTGCCCCTCTGTGCTGTGTTTCCTTCTCCCTCCTGTACAACATAGACAATGGCATGATGAGGCTTTTAGTGTGGAACTACAACTGAAGATACAGTTTGCCAGCTGGGTAAATCCACAAGTGGCTAATTTGGTGCATCAAAGTGGCCATCAGAGCACGAGCAAGCTCTCAGAAGGGTGCACCCTGCGCACCACTTGTTACTCACGGCAAATGGACAGCATCCTCCCGTCAGCAGGCATTGCCTTGGGCAGCCAAGGGAACCGATGCATTATAAATCCACGTGATCTTCCCCAGCAATAACTTGTCTCCATGCACACAGTCTGTGCTCCTGTTGGCTGCCAGCTCGTACTTCAGACTTGCTAATTGGATTAAACACAGGAGCACGTTTTCCTAATCTGAGTGTAATCCCTCAGACAGAGCCTATCAAAGCATCTGGCCGATGTGCAACTCTTCTATGCAGGGCAGCCAGAATTGCTGCCCAAGAGTGTGAGGGCTGCGTGGTAGTCTGCCTGGTGCAACAGGGTGGAGATGGGCAGGAAGAAAGGACCTGCCACCCCGTTCCCCTCAACAGCACGGAGGGACTGCCAAGATGCCTTGCTGGTACAGGGGAGTGCCTGGGGCAGCCTGAAAGCTGTAACTCAGAAGCACATCTGGACAGATAACTCAGAGCACCCTTTTGGCCATGTCAGAGCAGGGCTGTAAATCCCCTTGGCCTGCAGAGCCCCAGGGTGAGAGAAGGTGGAGGAAGAAAGGGAGCAGCATCCTCCCCAGAGCTCCTCCTCAGCGGCTGGCTCTGCCCTGCCAACAAGGACCGTGCAGCTTGCACGCCTGGAGGAGACAACATGGGTCCTTCCCTGGTTTGACTCTGAGCCACCGCTGCTCTGCACTAACTTTTGGAAAGATGATGAGCTCCCTGCTGCTCTGCTCTGCAGTCAGACCACAGCTACACTCAGCACACGGTCAAGCAGGGGTGCTAGGCTGGCAGTGCCCAGACACACTCCTGTGGGCATGTCGTACATCCGTGCCCATTCAAACCCTTCCTTTGCAACACTTGCCGAAGCTGATTAAATTACGAGAGCCTCCATGTCCTCTGGTCTTTATGCAGAACAACCAGCAATATAGACAACACTTGCTAGGGCTTCGCTCTAATCTTCCCAGGTCTAACCCACAGTAAAGGTGAAAATGCAGGTTTATGCAGGTTCTTTCTGAAAATGTGGAGGAACTACATCTTGTCCTTCCTGTCATAGTAGATGTCGTAGCCATCCCCAGTTTATTTAAAAAAAGAAGCAAACATATATGCATGATTTATGGGAAACTCGGCTGGAAAAATCTCTGGGCTAGCACTTGTCCTTGCGGACACCAGAAATCCCAAGTAACGCCAGTGACGGAGAGAGGTTTAGTCTGAGCCCTTGTAACAAAGGATAGAATGGATTTCTAAATACTTGCTTTTAAAGAGGTGCTATACCTCTCCACCATGCAGAGGAACCCTTCTCAAGATCTCAATTACCACTAGTCAAGGCTGCTTTTTAGGCTCTCTCGTTTGGGTTCTGAACAGATAGATATAAAATTTTTAAAATGACATTTTTGTAAAAGCCAGCAACCTTGTCAGGTACACCTGTCATCTGAGTTCTTTCTCTCACTCACCAGTTTGCTTCTTGTAATTAATTTCCTTACTTTTTCCGTGGGGTATGATTACAGAGTGTTGATAAGCAGCTCTCTTCTTTTGCCCCAGAACAGTGATCAGTGCAAACAGGTAGGTTTTCAGATCCTTGAAGAGAAAGATCTTCTGTCAACAGAACTTGTTACTGAATTGTATTGCAGACGAGGAAGACTCTGAAACTTGGAGCAAAATTCTATAGCTGGTCAGCGCTTTGCTTGCTCGTGCCTATTTGAGTTGCTCTGGGCAGCAAACACTCTGGGAATACAACAGATCCTTGGGCTATAGCCCATCTGCACAGAACAATTTTGCTGCTGAATGTGCATTTCTTACAAAGGGTAACTGCTCATCTCAAGGCTATAATGATACTGATGCACTCAGGCCATGAACTGCAACCCACTCTTCTGGCAGTTCTCTGGTTTTATTTCCCTGCCGCAAGAGCTGGAATGAATTGTATTTGTTGGTGAAGCTTATTTTTGCTGGCTTTCCATCTCAGGCAGTGGAGGATTTTATGAAGCTATCTTGTCTGTTTCAAAGCCATTTTTTAATCATCCTTTCTCCCAGCAGTTATTGTCCTGAAATAGCCTCGCATATAAACACCAATCATGCATGTGTGCTTCATGTTTCCCAGGGTACAAAACTCCCTCTACAAACACAGTTTAGGAGAACTACTGTGAGCCTGCACCTTCTGCCCACCAGCCTGGCTGGCTGCAGCTGGTGTAGGTGATATCCTTGCTCTTTCCTAGACTTCTTGTGCATCTCAGCGAAGACGACAAGCAATTTCTCTGCACATAACCTCGCGGAGTCAGGAGTACTTCTGAGTGTCAGGGATTAGGTCCAAACTCAGACAGTCCCAAAGCCAGACTGGGGTGAGACTGGGGTGTTTCCTAGCCTCTTCCCTGGCTCTGTCACTTCTGCAGGACCCCAGGGGCATCCTACTTGAGGATCTACCTCTGCACCTCAGGGAGACAAGAGCATTTCCTTACTAATCCCAGGTGGGCAGGATGCCTTTCCTAACAGCTGTGAAGCACTTGGCCATTATAAGCTATGGGACCCGTACAGGAACTACACCTGATTACCAGCAGATCTGGGGGCTCCGGGCTCCCAACGCTGTGGCGGCAATGCCAGTTTATGGCAATGCTGCCTTGTGCTGGCACCCCTGTGTGTGTGGACCTGATGTGAGAGCGGATCCCTGAATAAAAGACTCTGAGGAAAAAAAATGGGGCATACTCTGTGCATGTTTATTTCAAGTGGGATCAGTCCCCCAGCCTGTTTCACAGTGTTTGTCCACAGCACTTGGGCCAACACAGCTGCTGGGAGAGATGGGAAGTGCCAGGGCAGCAGAAGGACAGGACAGGGTATTATGGTGGTGAGGCAAAGCTTTTGCCCTGCTAGCGCTGACAGATGTTTTTGAAAATCCAGGCACAGCTCCAGACTCCTGAATGATGAGACTACCCTCCCTCTTTCTTAGTGAGACATCCTTCAAATGCACCTGGGGGGTATCTCTTTTTTTGTTTTGGTTTCCTCCTTACCATGTGCTGGTTTTTAGTCAATTACATAAAGTCACTACTAAAATGTCTGCTCTGTAGTGCTTGCCTTATCACAACACCAGGTTTTCTAGCTTTTTGCAAAAATCTTCATGGAAGCTGGATTATCCAAAAAGTGAACTTGCACAGTGACTGATTCCATTTCGGAGCCCAATACTTTCAACCTTTTCTCCAGAATCCTGAGGCTGCAGAAGAATTTCCCTGGTTCGGGGGAAAAAAATCCCAAACAAATCAGTACCACTTCTAACCACCAACTAGCTCCTTCCCAAAGCTCCAGCGCTCCCATGCCAGTTTGATAACTACCAGCTGAAAAATGCGTCTGATGTGAGACCCAGAGTGAGAGTCTGGGCCTTGAGAACAGGGTCCTAATCCATAACCTAATACTGCGCGCAGCACTTGCCAAGACAGCCCACACAGTGAGGTAAGGCTGCACCATGCACTCTCTTTTCTTGAATAAAAAGTGCCTGCTCTAATGAGAAGCAAGTCCCTGACTCAGCAAAGCACTTAAGTGTTTTGATGAACCAGGGCCAGACTGAACATCTTGTGCAGAACTCAGTTGTCTAGCGAACAATATCAAATATTTTATTGATGGATGCTGACTTAAATGAAAATTAAAGACGTGGCTATTTAAGGCTGTAGGTGCCCAAACTCATACTGTTCATTTTTTATTGTATTAAAGTAATCATTTGTATGGGAACAGAAGCAGACACCTCCAGAAAATCCATCCCTGTCATGCTGGGAAGAATATTCTCAGTCCTCCCCCAGCGCCCTGTCAGTTTGATGGCTTATGTAGCTTGCTTAGAAACTCATCACATTTGGGCTATTTCAGAACAAGTTTCAGCCGCATCCTCTCTTTTCCTACCAGGAACACCCAGCTTTAGTACCCCTATTGGCTGCGTAAGGCATGGGGAAGTGAGGCACGGCCTCCTGTACGCCAGGTCAGATATTGCAAGGTATGATTGACACAGTGGAGCACCACTAGACAGGTCTTAAGATCCTGCCGTCACACTCACTTGGCCGTGGGTCAACAGGCAGGGCACTGAGCTCCGTGCTGACCTTGGTCTCTGAGATCGCAGCCAGCGAGCGTCCCCGCCAGCCTGCTTTCCTCCCTCTAACACCTCCGGCCCCCCAAAAGGGGCTCTCGAGCTCGGAGGACATTAGTCTTGGAAAACAAAGCATTATGGCAGGTGAAGATGAACCTCGGTCTATTGAAGCTGGCTCCCTCTCATTTGCTGCGCAGCGTTTCACCTGAAACGCTGGATGCAGCAGCGCGCTGTAACCGGAGGCTGCACCACACCGCGCGCAGACGGGTGGAGAGAGCAGAGGCTGGACTTTGGCACATCCTGACTTCAGGGTGTTGCTCTTTGCAAACGCCGTCTTTTTCTAAAGAAAATTTTTAATGGAAAGTTACCAAAGCCTTTTATATGTTTCAAAACATATCTGTACCATAGTAAAATGCCAAACAAAGCTGTTTCTACTATGGCAACATACACTTTATTTTTTCTCCTTGTCCACCCTAGAGCAACAACCTTCGGCCCCCTTTTACTTATCAATAATACACCTGTTTGCCATTTCAGCTTGGTAAAAAACAGTGGAAGGATGAATCAAAGAAAAGAAGCAATCTGGCATTTTTCACCAGCTTGTATATACATTTAGATGCAATCACCTCCCTGCCATGGAATACAGAAATGGGAGGAAAAGGAAAAAAAAAAAAAGGGTACATACAGACACTTTTGGCTCAAGCCTATGCTCTTTTAGATATATTCCCATATAGTCACCAGTGCAAAAATGATTTGCAGAGAAGGCGTAAGTTACATGGCACTCGGTTTATCTGCTCTGGAATGGCAAAGTGCACACACAGATACACACTGTGGTTCCAGGGAGTCTAGGGATTTCAAAGCTGCTTTATCTCACAGATAACTCACTGGCAAAGAAGGGCGAATTTAAAACAGCGTTGGTAACTAAAAATGGAATCATTATGATTATGGGCTTTAAAAAAGAAGTGTCACTTAAATGAACGTCACAGCTTTGTCCAGAGCAAGAGTTTAACCCTTCATTTTTTTGATTTGTGAATTGCTAAACATTTTTCCTGGAGAAGTGCAAATCCTTGAACAGCGTATTTGAATCTACTGGCGATGGTTTTGTTTTTCTTGCTCTCATAGCAGCATCCCCCCTCTCCAAGCAGTCTTTGGGGATTTGCAAACCAGTAGTCCAAACCTGTCTCCTAGTAGTCAGACAGGAACCACGCTGTCCTAAATCCCACACATTGTTCTGATTCAATGCATGACTCTCCTAAGCCTCCACCTCCTCCCTGGTAAAACACAAAAAATCCACAGTTTTTAACTTCTTGGGCTGAGGCACTTTGAGCTTACTGTTGAGAAAGGCTGAGCAGCCAAAGCTCCCACCTACGGAAGTGCCGAGTGCCCAGGAATTCTGTACAGGCAGCACTGAGGCACTCGAAATGACGGGAATGCTGTGTATCTCTGCCCTTCGCCTCTGCAGCCCCCAACACCACCATTTATGTGCAACGGCAAAGGCCAGAACCGTAATTTTCAAAGTGCCTTTGAGGAGCCTTTGTCATGTTTTTGCAACAGCATTTGAATGACTGACTTGGAAAGCTTCAGAAAAATGCAAAGTACTGTCACAAATGCAAAATGTTTGTATCTGTCAGCTGGGGGTGGGGAGGGAAGCACATGAAGAAGCTTAGCCAAGCCTGACTGGGTGTAGTGGATCTTGATCTTTGCTCATCCTGTCGTTAGATCGTGTGTGTCCTATCATTTTAATGGAGTCACAGCCTTAACTCTTGAAGCAATCTCATTAGAGGCATGGGACAAGCCAGCATGCAGTGTGAGACCTGTAACTACAGGGGGACGGTCGACAGAAATAGTTCCATTCAGACACCTTGTCTTCTCTGGGTCCCCTCTTCGGGGAATTGCCTTTCAAAAAGCACAGATCCCTTTTGACCGCCTTTCTGAACCACGCTGATAGAGACCTCACGGTGGAGCACATCTTGTTTTATCTGTGCTGCTGCAGCTTTTGTTGCCCGTTTCAGTCTGCTGTAGGTAAGCCCACCCTCTGGAGACTCTTAAGATAAGGTGCAAGTGGATTGGGGAAAACAGCTTATTTGGGCCCAGCTCCATTCCTTTTTTTTTTTTTTTTTTTTTTT
>Ga0065711_1026947_pt1 | contig 56634 bp, 34 predicted proteins | sample Hoacrofraction12_FD_59098 | JGI IMG/M metagenome (GOLD analysis project Ga0065711, IMG submission 59098) | Hoatzin crop microbial communities from Cojedes, Venezuela - Epithelial fraction 12 v2 (version 2) | ecosystem: Host-associated > Birds > Digestive system > Esophagus > Crop | place...
GTGGGTCATCTAGTACAAGCCCCCTGCTGAAGCAGGGTCACCTACAGCAGGCTGCACAGGACCTTGTCCAGGCGGGTCTTGAATATGTCCAGAGAAGGAGACTCCACAACCTCCCTGGGCAGCCCGTTCCAGTGCTCCATCACCCTTATGGTAAAGAAAGCAAGCATTTGCACTGTGAACATTTTCATGGCATTTATTTTTTGGTAGTACAATGATTCTTTTATAACCCATCTGGTGCTGTTTTAGACTAGAGGTTATTTAAATAGAGGACTTTATAGAAGTACTTTGAAATTATTTCCCTAATTTTATATTTATATTTCCTTGCATTATGGCGATAATAAAAAAATATTGTTTTCTGATTAAAAAGTGATAGTAAAATAACCATGTTTAATCAGTAAATCTAGCCACTGAAATCTGCCAATTTCTTTCAATAAGTTTCCCATTTCCTGCATTTATTTTTAAATGTAAGGATTTTAGTCATATCAAAATGGTATAATTTTTTAACGATCACTTTTACCTCTTTTCTGAGGTAAATCTTTGCTCTTATATTAGAATTCTTAAAACCAGAGCTTTTATTTCTCTCTTTTTCTTTTTTCTTTCCCTCTGCCCCACGCTCTCTTCAAAACAAATGATAATCAGGTAGTGATTGGCAGCAATTTTTAGCACTAATAATCAAAGCGGAGCAATTTTAGCACCTATTATATTCCACCTGCAGGATCATTTTCTTGTCCTGTAACACACTATTTAGCACGAATGATTGATTTACAATGCAACATAATTTTTTTTATTAAAGCAACCTACTCTGCCTAGTGCCAGAGAGGGTACTGTCTTTGAAGTACCCTAACAAAATCCCCTTTCATTCAGGCAGCAAATAAATTGCCTTATCATCTGATTTTCTGTTTAAAATCTTTGTGTTCTGCAAGAAGGTTCGTATTTCAAGTTTCAGAATGTGAACTCCTTTCCAAGGAGTACAGCAGACGCAGCCCAACCCAAGACTTCTTATTCCCTCTTAAAAAGCTAGAAAATGACCTCTCATCCCAGCCCACAAGTTTTCTGAAAAAACACAGAAAATAAATAGTCACTAAATATTTGTCGTCCTAGGCAACAACTTGTTTTGCCTTCAGTAGCTTAGAAAAGCCCTGGATAAAGATTTATGTTTTACCAGCTTAACCTTTTCAGTGTCGGTGAGCCAGCAAGAAAATGTGATTTCTATTTTAAAATGTCTTTTTTTTTTCAGATCCTTTAATCTGATATTATTTAGACATTTTAGAATATCCTATTTTGAATTTGGCCTTGCAAACATGTAGTCTTAGGATAGCATCCTTCATTACAGTAATAATTGTAGATTGTAGTAAAAGGTAGTTCCTCTAAAATAATTTCATTATGAGTATTTAAATTTTCTTTTCTAGACAAGATTTACGCTCGTTTTGCTGAAATAAATTGCTTGTTTGGAATGTTTGCATTTGCTGCCCCCAAAACCTACCTCTCAAGGTTGTAGTTTATGGCATTTTAAAACAGATTATGGTGATTGAAGGTCAATGTAAAATACTTGAAGTTCGTGGTAGATAAAAGCAAACAAGAACACAGTGATGTTAATGTTGCAAAGTAATACTTCTGCCTTTACTTTAAAGAAATTTGCAGTGATAAAAATCATAAAGAAGTATCCCCTGTTTGCAAAGAAATACAGCTGCAGAATTTATTACATAATGTTTTCAAGGACTGCAGTACTATTTTGATGCTTTTCAGAGAATGCTGTGTTTTTCAACTAACTCTTCTGCTCAGCAATGTGCAAAGGAAAAATCATTCCTCTTCAAAATGTTTTAAAATCTTTCTTTTTCCTGTTTCTTCGTTGCTTTATAGGATATTGGGAGGAGTTGATATTTCCAATAAAAAGTCTCAAGAGTGTATCAGATCTTGACTAGCATCATTCATCTTCTGTTCATGACTGGTTTTAATAGTTAAACATGAAGAGGATGGAATGGCAGTCATTTTAGCTATAAGGATGTTGAAGATCAGAAACATTTTAGAAACATTTTCCCTGTACAGCAGGTTTTGTTAACATTCTCAGGTGTGAGAGCAAATGCAGTGCTGTGCAATACAGACCTATCAGAGTGATTAATGTGCGAGAAATAGGACAGCAGCATTACCCTGGGTCTTCCGCCTGATTCTCCCTTCCCACATTGTTCAGAGGTAGCGTGGATATCCCTGCAGTCCACTGCATTTCTATTAGGCAGACGCAGTCCAGGATTTCAAAAAAGAGTGAAAAATATTATACCAAGATTATTCATAGAAATAAGGTCAGAATTTTTCAACACAATAAAGATGAGGCAAATGGAAGTATTCACTTAGCTATAAAAGGTTCTATTGCAGCCTACAGCCAAAAGGGCTTGAGTCCTTAATGTTGTCTTCAAGATTTTGTCCTTTGTTGTTTTTAACTTTTAAAGAAATAAGGTTTCAATCACTTTCCATAAAGGGCAATTCAAAATTCTAGTAGCTGGTTGTGCCGAGAAACCTTTCATATTCAGTCTGCGTTATTTCAAAATTACATACCATTTTCTCCAGTTATCAATTTTCTACAGATGTAAATAACACATTGGCAGCCCCAGTGTTTACATCCTTCAAATAGTTATTGGCAAGTATTTGTGATCCTTTTCATAATGACCAAATCATTGCAAGTTTAAGTACATTTAACTCCTGATTTATATTCCTGCTTCAGTTGGTACATTTTCTTATTCATTGCTTATTTTAAAGAATGTTCTTCATATCATGTAGAGATCTTAAAAATGCAGTATTCATCCAAAAGTAGTATGTTGTAAGGATATGAATTCACTGCATAATTTGAAAAAGAATTTGAGAAAATGCAGTTAAACATGTTTCTATGTCAATGATATTCAAAATGGTATTCAGACAATGAATTACAATATAGCTGTTGCAAATCTGTTACTTTGCTAATGGATGAGAGATCTTTCTAGTTTTAAGCGGTTCAAAACAGAAAGTTGATTTCAAAATCTCTTACAGTGTTTTATCTGTGTTTTTTCGTCAATGAATTAAGCACCTGATTCACATGCAGTAATGACAGAAGCTGCTGGAACAAATACAGACTAGACCTTACTGATACTTTTCTTCAGGTATTGAAAGCTGGATCAGAACCTGTCTGAGCTAGAGACAGGTTACGTGAATGCACTCATCAGGAAAGGATATACATCAGTTTTCCAAATAGCAGTTTTTATCATTCTGGAGGAGTCAACACAAGCTCCTGGCCACACAATTTTCTTAGGGTCTAGGCTCCATGCTACCATTTAAAGCAACAAATTCAATAATAATAATATTGGGTAGTTACAGATGAGCTGCTAATGACTGTCTGGCAGTCTCTATCATCAAAAAGCTTTTCTCATCGTCCCCTCTTCCCCATGCATGATCTACCTGAAGATGGAAAACGCAGTCACAATGTCTTCCTTTAAAATACTTACCCCTCCAGTAAGCCACAAAGAAACGCATATGCCCTCATGTGCACACATAAATCAAAAGAATGAGAATTATGCAGAGCAAAGTATTTTGAACATTTGTGTTCCCACACGCAGTATGGTTCTACTGTGTTTCAGTGAACGTAACCAAACACAGGGTGGTTTGTGCTTTTTGTCTTATGAGTTAAATTTATGTAATATTTATATAAGCAATAGGTAAGCATCAAAGCCATAGCCGAGGAGGATGGATGGCAAAACACAGGGCTAATTCATAAATTTACATTAATAAAGAGTAGTGACACATGTATGCTGCTTCTTTTGTTGTAGCTGAGCAACAATTTGCAAGCAGAAAGAATTCTTCTTACCTGCTTCTAATAGCAAAATAGACAGTAGCACTAGTACATGGCATCCACCAAAAAAGTTCATTGTCCTGTGTTTTCTGCTTTGATCTGTGAACATTTTTTGTGTTAATTTGTGGCTCCCTGGGAAGCAGGAGCAGAAGATGTGACTTAAACCGACAGAAAAAAAGACACGTTTAATATGCTTCTAAGCATATGGAGTGGTTGACTTTGGAAATTCACTAGAACTGAAGCGTGGGAAAGAGGAAACTGAGAACTGAGGAGAGTTAGTAGTAAATGAGGGACCTGTATGCAAGGATGAGACGTTAAGAGTGGGAAACATCTGCTGTTAGATGCTAATGGACTTAGCAAGAAAGACTAGAAATATGTAATGAAATAACATACACTAAGTATATAACTATCATATAAACCAGAAAAAGATGAAGTTAAAATCCCTACTTTATGTCTATCTAAAATGTAAACAAATAAGTACGGAGCTATATAGAGATTTTCAGATTTTCGAAATTATTTTCACAGATAGGTTTTTTCTGTTTCCCTTCAGTCTTCAAATTAGCTTGCTGGCTTTTTGCAGCAGGGAATTATCTTCATGGATTGACAGAGAGCTCCTAGAATGATCTCTAAAATATGATCTAAAATTATAGTTTCTCTCAGCATTTTTGCTACTGTTATTAGTAATAATTACAGGATATCAAAATGATGATTTACAGAAAATGTGAAAGATGACCACGTCACATATTATAGAAGAAATAAAACATTGGATAGTGTTTCAGGTAAGAAGATTTGTGTCAAGAATACCTTGATATGAGAGAAAATTTAAAAAAGATTCTTTGAAGATGTGTCATTTAAGCTAAGGTTCTGGGCAAAATATTTTCCTGGGGATTTTGGTATAATGTACTTCAGCTTTTCACCATAAGATTTCTAATGGTCTCTGGAATTCAGATAAGGAAGAGAAGTAAACTAGCTACTATCTTCTCTCCATTTCCCCAGGGATTTAACACAGACTATTCCAATGTGTCAAGGATAAAACCCCCTCACTGTTTTGCAGAAGGTCCTGTTAAACAAAATGTCTGAGATTTTGTGTTTATTGCTGACAATTTATTATACTTCCATAAGCAACAGCATTTTAGTATTTGATTTGGGTTTGTTCTCGTATTTTTTTCTGTGTAAATATGCAATGAGCTACTGTATTTTTCTTCTGAGAATCAAAGAAAATATTGCTTATAATTCAGTACAGACCCATTAATAGGGCAGTGAAGAATTTTATTTGGTCCTGAAACTCACTTATTTGGTTTGACTGTGCATGTAGCAATTATCAAGACGGTAAATATACTCAGAGGTTCTGAAATATAAATCTTCTGATAGCAAAATGTCAAGGTAAGTTTAAATTAATAAGAGTCAGAAATTTACTGATACTGCAGAAATCTGTCATCAGAATCACAACAGACATAATTCTGAGTATCTGAAATCTTGTACTCAGTTCAGTCTTTGTCATGTGCTACTGATGTCTTGAAAGTGGCAAAACTTGAAAAAACAAAATACCTTTCCCAGTTATCTGTCAAAGAGAGCGTAGGATGGTGTGGTAAAGGAGGTACCTCTGTATAATAATTCATTTTATTGAACTGTAAAAGACATGAACATTGCTAATAATACCCATGATCAGTTTTCACATGCAACTAGTAAAATAATAATAACAATGTAGCGTGCTCTATTTATTTCAGAAGCTAGCTGACACTTGGCTTGGAAAAATACCACATAGAATCAATTCTTTTTATTGTTGATTTTGTTTTCTGCTTCATCCTTTTTATCGCAAGGGCTTTGTTTTCTCTCACTGTGACTTTCCCACCTGAGTTCCTAATCCTGTTTAGCTGTCATGCTGAAAGTGAGTTGTCATGGTACATAAAGAACAAACGGTGGTCAGTGCAATGGACATTCTGGGATGTACCTGGAGGCTTTGTACCTTCGGGGCTTTCACCAAAGCAGTCTTGCAAGCAGCTGAGAACTTGGCTTGGCAGTACATACGTCATTGCATGTGTGTCTGTAAAGTTCTAGAGTTCTTCTGTATCTGCTCATAAAACTTACTGGTATTTTAGTAAGCCAGCATGCTTATTCAGTGCATTGTTTGCTGTGAGGAATGAGAATGCTTTATATGTAAGTGACTATTGCAGTAAGGTACTGTGAGGTAGTAATATAAAAACATAATAATATAAAAAAAGAAGCATTACACAATCGTTTAATAGGGTGATACAATTTAATATATACTTATCCAATCTGCTGCTTGTGTTATGTTTGACTTGCTCATGTCCTCCCTCCCCTGGGTTTTATTTTGTAAGACTTTTCCTTTGGCAGCCTTCATATGGTATTACAGTGTAAGCAATAAAAAACAACACCAATGGTATTCTTACAGTGTTTTCACCCAACCACTCTCTCTTCTCATGGATAAACAGAAGGAACCTCAGTTACATTGTTCAGTATTTTAGAGGGCATCATCTAACCAGCCATTCCCAAAATGATACAAGTTTCCAAAATGGGTTTTAAAGCACATCTTTACTAAATTATGCTAACAAAGGGCAATGATGGGCAAACTTCACAACCATGTCTTTCATCTGTGCATTATATTAATTGGTCATTTTACATATTCCACTCACTATGTGGGTGGAAGTGTAGCAAGACATTGCATTGTTGGAAAAGCCTATGCTTTTCATATACATGTGTTAATTTTTAAGTTCGTTGCAATGATTGGTGCTACAGTACCCAATCATAGATATACTGGAAACTTTCCAGATTATTTTATTTCTGCTAAAACAAATTAGCTTTTGAAACAGACATTATTTTTCATAACAGTATCACAGTTCTGAAAAGAAAATGTTGAAATTTATTTTTTGAAATTTATTTTTCAAAATTTAAAAATACAAAATCTACATAATTTTAAAAATTACATTTAAAAATCTAAAGTATACAAAATTACCATCTTGAAAATATATTTCAGGTAGCTAGGTGATCACTTGGATTTTCATAAAATTGGAAAGAAGTCAATAGTGTTTTGTTTGACCTGTATTGAACATGCTAGGTCATATTCTACTTTAGCAAAAGAGGGACCTATGGAGCGATAAAATTTAAGTTGATGGCTATATCAGTGAAATTCATATTTACGACTCAGTCATAGGAGATACATGTCTACTTTCTTGCTATAATCATTGAAGATATGCAGTCATTCCTTTGGTATGATTCATCTCATCCTAAAGCAAATGCTTAAATTACATCAAATGAGTCATGCCTTAAAGGTGCCTATTTCTCTCTGCTAAATTAAAGGGACCCTTATGTGGGTACTGAGGTCTCTGTTGTGCATATTTTACATTCCATAAGATTAATATCACCCTAAATCTGAACATGGCTTCATACCTGAGAAAATACAATATAAATTATTGGCTAAAAATGTGATATCCAGGAAAAATAATAACCTATAGTTAGAAAAAAACTAGTCCCAGTATTGAAACTTCTGAGATGAAACCTGGTTCCCCTAGAAAGCTGTTTCTCAGTTGTGGAAACATACTGGAAAGTCTTGGTATGTTCTGAGAAAGTTATTGTATCACACCATCGTATACCCAAACATATTATCATTAACAGCCACTGGATGTACGAGACTGCTAAATACTGCCTACACCTTAGGAACGGCATATATCGTACCTCTGGGGTTATTTTCAGTCCTGCAACTATGTGCCTCATTTACCTCTATGGTATTTGTATCACAAAACAGAACAACATTTACCATAGCTTTTTAAACTCACACTCTTAGTTATGTATTGAAAGAGTAGCCAAAGTAAATAATCTCATTTTTCTGACATGCCCTTTTTCTAAAAAAGTCTAGAGTAATTCATATATAACTGATTTTCAGATTCTCTTTTTAAATTCCTGTGTTCTATTCAAGACTTGTGTTTCTTATTCAGGCAAGATAAGTCCCATTCAAATAGCACAAACTCTGATTTTCTAAGGGCTGTGCTCTTTAGAGCAATGCATACCGATTTGAACCTATGTGCACTTCCTAAGGATAGGTTTTATAGAAGATGATACTTTGTAAACTTCATTACTCGATAATAAAAATCAATTGTGTTTTGGCAGTTAAACCAAGCACTTGCTGAAAGTATAGCTCCGGATGTCTCCCAGGTTCAAGTAATATATCTGCTTTACTTTTGAGACCTAAAAAACTTTTACAGACATTTTTCTAGTGGTCTCAGAAAATGTGTACATATATGGCAAAGAAGGAAAGAAGTTAGACTACGCTTTCCTACTCACTGAGAAGAGAGGAGCCATACGTGCAGAATCACAAACTCCTGCCCATATTCCTGAGATTATTTTAGAATACAAAAAAAGTCTGCATATATTCTTACAGTTCTAAAAAGATGTTATCAAAACATTTTAAATTGCTCTTGATATTTCTGTGCATCATTTTCATAGTTTTGCACACATCATCAGAAAGATACTAAGGTGTGCTTCTGGGAATTGAGAGAACCAGGTAGCTGACAAAGCCAGTTTAGAAGATATCAGTAAAAGAATTTAATACTGTTACCAATACTGCTATGGAGTACAGAAGGGACATGACAAAACTTCATAGGTTTGAAGTACAAAACCAGATAGGTGTAAGAGTAATGTATTCAAATTAAAAAAAAAAAGAAAAAAAGATTGCATTAAAAAGCCATTTTTAAATTAATTAAAGGAAAATATGTTCATGACGCATGAGAAGTTAGAAAACTGTCTCTCAGAAGGAGCAGTGTAAACATCATTGTTTGATACATTTAAAGTAGTTGAAGAACAGTGTATGATAGAATAATAGCCCTGCATGACAGGAAGATGGGTCGGGAACCTAGCAGCAGTCTCCCCAGCCCTAACTTCCATGATTCAGTGGCAATACTACATATTAACTTTCCCATAAAGCAGCATATATTGCTATGGTGCTTACAAGATGGCATTTTAGAGGCATTGTAATAAATGAAAATTCCACTAGGTGGTTCTGGTGCTCTTCTAACAAGGATCAGGATTGTTAGTGCATAGTAATTCTATGTGCTTTTATTGCGGTGTTGCTTTCCTAACTATTATGTCAGAATCCAAACATTTAGTTATATTCTGAATGGCGGTGTTAGTTATATATTTCTTGATTGAGGATAAAATACCCTTAGTTAAATAAGGCCAAGGTATCAGACTTTAATATTATGAAATTCCATTGGTAGTTGGTTAGTATTTATCAGTTAAACTGCCAAAGCTATGCTTTACTTTAGCCTGCAAAATTACCTTCTTGAACTGTAATCACAATGGACTTGTAATAAGGTTTTGTTATGTGAGGTATCATAAATCTAGTACTTAATGTCAGTAAGTTTATTGCATGTAAAACATTGCTATCATCTACAGTGGTATGTGACAACAGCACATGAACTGTGCAATCATGGGAACTTTCTTTTGTATGAGGCATTGCTTAAGGTGGGATATTGATTTAAACAGATCTGTGCTCTAGAGCTCTGCTATGGCCCAGTACAGCCACTCTTGCATTTTTATTAAAATCAGATTAGATTTGTCACTTGTTCCCTTTGCAAATTCCTCTGTTTCACAAATACCAACTACCTTTTCTCTGAGATGGCCTGAGATGTGCCACTTGAGATATGCAGCTTGCATATTCTCAGCTTGTATTAAGCTTTGAAGGCTGCTGTTGCTATTTTAGACCTGAAGAAAGGCCTTTTTGCCCAAACACCTGGATGGCCCAAATGTGTCAATCTGGTCTAGTAAAAGGTGTTATTCATTACTACAAATCTTGCCCTTTTGAGTAGGTTTGGAATGTGTTGCTAGTTCTACAAAAGGGGGGAGTTATTTAAAAAAAAAAGGTATGGAAAGTTTTTCTGTCTTTTTTGCCATTTCTGGTATTACACAGTTGGGGTTTTTTTGCTACTATGGTACATATTATTAATGCTAGGTAACTACTCCAAATATTTCCACAAACAGACTACAGAACTCAGTTTTCTTCAGCTACATTTGCATTTTTCTAATACGCTAATGAATGAATTTCACAGGAGTGTTCATGGGAGAAATTTATGGAATATTACGGAGAATATTACAGAGAATACAACAGAATAGATATTATAAATGCCAAGTCAGCACACCAGAGAACCAATTCTGATAATTAATGGTTTTTGAACTACTTCAGTATATGTGCTCTTGTATTTTTTTCTTGTGGACATGTAGGCTTGTATGCAGCAAATATAAGCCTATTGACAATTAGAAAAATTAGAAATCATTGACAGACCCACAGAGCTCCACAATGCAACATAAACTCCCACTAGGCCAGAAATGAGAGCTCATATCATGTGCTAGTGACAATTACAATTCATCTGCCATTAGTTTTCCAATTTAAATATGGACTACTCGCAAAAATAAATGTTTTAAAAAGCCCCAGATCAAATTTCAAAAAAGTAGGAAGTAAAAGGCAAGCACATTTCATAAATTCTTTGATTTCTTCTGCCCTTTCTAGTTCTTGAACCTATCTTTTAGAAGAGATCGTCTGTTTTACCAACAGCTTGTATAATGCAATCACTGCTAACTTGTGCTTGGGCCACACTTTTCTGAGCTCATATTTGTGCTGGCTTGTATCTAGGGTTTAATAGGACTTCCATAATTAACATGATCATCTTGTCCAAAACTTGTGGATACTTTCTACAGATGATTTTTTTTATTTCTTTAACCCACTGTTAAGAAAACTTGAAAAATCAGGCTGGGCATTAGTTATTACATGTAAAGTTGCAGAACAAGTACTCATCAGCTATATTCATCTGATGCCATGCCACACCACTTGTGCAGGGAACTTAAATTGGATTGGTACCCCACCTTCTTACTTCTTTTCATGGTAGCTGTAGAATGGAGATCTACTTCAGCCATTGAACAAGACTAGGGCTAGAGCTATTCCCCTGTACGCAAGGATCTCAAAAGATTGCAACAGCAAACACATCCAAAAAAACATTCACCAAGAAGAGTAAACCAGCCTGAAAAGTGTTATGACATGTTTAAAAACACTGTGATTTGGATGGCAGACATAGGAAGGTCCATCTTTCTATACAAAGGGAGAAGGCACCTTAGGAAAATGCTTATCAGAAAAAGTGGTACTCTTTCTAAAACTCATTCCTTTGTCTTGCTGTAGGCAACCATCCATATCAGAAGTATTGTAAAGCTGTGAGGTAAATGCTTTCTAAGTTCTAGAAAGCTCACCTAAAAATGCCTCATAAATAGAAGATCAAATGTGCAATGGATTGTGATTTATGTGTGAAATACCCTTGTGACCTCTGTTATTCTAGAAAGACGTAAGACCACTTAAAACTAGATATTACAACACAGAAATATGTATCTGGAGAGAAATTAATTCTCTTTGTAGCCAAGCACTTAAGTGTAATGTATATAAGCACTCACGAGCCAGATCTGGGTGCAGGAATGTATGGATTTGCAACATTTATTCCTGCCAGAGTTTGTTAGTGAAGCTGGAACAGACATGCCTTTGAAATACAAAAAAAACCCCTACTCTGTCTTAATGATTAAACCCCAGAATCTCAGGAGTTAACAATAAGTGGAAGTTTACTTTTCAAATATTTTGACTACTGTTGCTTGGCACATCCAAGGACTATCACTGTAATCAATACTAAGGCATTTGTGGGTGTAAAGAGCTAACAAGGAGCATTCTTTTTTTCTTTTTTTCTTTTTTTCTTTTTTTGTCTAAGTGGTACAATAGGCAAAGCAACAGTACTGTCCTTCTGTTCTGCCCACAAGCCCTACCTTAAAATAAAGGAATAATACATACTTTTAGAACACTGTTATTCAAGATCTACAAAGTTTATGTGTTATGTGAACACAAAATCGTTTTCTGCCAACATTTGTACATTTCAAGCTTGTCTCACTCCTCGAGATAAAGAACACAGAGGTGAGTCATGTTGGTATGAACAACTTTTTTATATGGTTCATACTCGGTATTACCAGAATTGATCTCAAACTCAGAAGTCTGAAAGTATATTTCTTTTCTCTTGGTATTTCAGAAGAATATTTCTATTATGTCTTCCATGGTGTTTGTCACTGTGCACTTCATTTCTAGAGTAACCTCATATGGTATGTTGGTTCTCAGGAGAACACATAAAATGGCACTGGCCTGGCAGATATTAAATTGTTGTGGTGATTCTTAGCACACCAAGACACATCAGCACACCACTAGAGCCAGAAAACTTTGAAGAATAGTTTTGATTAGAATTCAGATTTCACACGTTTTGCCAAGCCATTATTGCATGCATTTCTATCAGGACCACCAGGGACATTATCTCTTAAATTCCGTGTAAGCTTCTGTTATTCCTGATGGACTTGTACTAGCTGCAATAATGAACAAGCAACTGACATAGCCTCTCTGGCTTATGGTACATTGCCAAATTAGTTGTGACTTTAGGACAGTGAACTCCCCAGCTATGTCTATATTAGTGAATTAAACAGTGTTCAGAAAGTGCCTCCAGGCACTAGAGCATACATTCAGAATGATCCAGGTACCCTTTTGGCATATACAAACCAGCATTCTTCCCAACAATTCCCAGACACATATCAAGAGCTAGGATGTTTTAGAGGCCATTCCCAACAGCCATGCTGTTCCCTGGCTTTGCAGGGTCAGAGTTTACTAACACAGGTGCAGATCACTTCATACAATTTTGCCTTGATGCCCAGGAATGTTCTTGGGTGTATTTAATTTGATGGTATGACTATTGATCCACACTTCAGACTCAAGGAGTATCTCAGCCCTGACACTGTTAGGAACTTACATGGACACTATCAACCTGAAAATTACATTTTCAACTATTCTTTTAGAATATTCTCCTTTTTTACTTCATTTGACTGTAATTTTTGTTTTTCATGCTATCTCTTTTTTAACAGTTTACTAAATGTTCTTAAACCAACATACAGGAACCATAAAATTGCTAACATAAAGTAAGTATTTAAAAACAATTAAGTACCAGTAACTTATTAAGAAAGGTCAACAATGATAGCTAACAACACTTTTCCTCTTTACAGTCCTCTCAAGCCCAGTTCTTCTTAGAACATGTTTTAAGAAGAGCTGCTTGAAAAAATGAAGATTCTTTTTTGCTTCTTCCTCTATTTTTCCACTCATTGCATTGTATCCTAGTATTCCAGAAAAGGCAAGAGCATTTGTGCCCTCAACATGATTTTTACCCTGGTATCATAAGGCATATACATGCTTTAAACCACCTTAAAAATCTCCTGTGCTGTCTGTAATGAAAAACATGTATATTTGACTCCCAGTCCTTTTTGTCTCTGTTATACCAAAATTCATCTTGATTACTGTCTTGCTATAACAACACTTAATATGAAATTCTTACAACTTGGATCTCAACGGGGAGTTTTAATTAGTGCCAAAAGTATTCAATTTCTGTCTTTCTTACAATACTGTCATACAAGTAGCAGATGAAAGGTTTAAATTTTAATGTGTACTCCAGCATACCCCTTTGATTTGTGTTGTAAATACTGTTTGGCAGCCTGCTCTTATTACTGTGTTTTACTTTGTTACTATACGGAACTTTAAAAAAAATTACTTTAGAAGTTGATACAAAGTATGGGCAAGAATAATCTAGGTATTTGCTGTGATACATCTTCCATTATCATCTTCTTTCCAACGTGATTCCTCTGTTTTTCAGCAAGTTCACATTCTACAATACCCAGGTTTTTGGATTGCTTTCTGTTTGACATCAACTGTAAATTAAAGCCTGCGGCTTCTCCCTTTGCTCATTCTGTAGACATTACTACATTAATATTGTAAAATTCTCAGAGCAGGGATCTCCTTATTGTCGGCGCAGTACTTAGCACAGTGACTTTCTGACTCCTGATCAGTGTTTCTATTCACACTAGTAGAAGAAAAATTAGTAATATCCATATTTTATTATGGGTGATTTGAATTTTATTTCCATGTGATCAGGTAAAAACCAAGTGAACCAGACTCTCCCTGCTGTCCTTCATCAGCAGGGTAGCTCCAACCATCTGCGCTGCAGTGCAGAGGTATGATTTCAGAGGTCTCGTACATCCTGGCTTGCCCGGTGGAAGCTGATTTATCCTTTACAGCTGAATTGTTCAATCCCAAGTTTTATCCAGGGGATATCTGTTGAAATCCATGGTGCTGCCCGTGGCCGTGCCAGCTGGGTAAGTCAGCAGAGGCTGAGGTCACACACCTGGGTAGCTGTTAAGTTGGTACTTGCATACGTCTCTGCTGGTGACTTGCTTCCGTCAGGAATCCTTTGCCCATCCCGTGTTACGGCAGGAATGGCGCCAGTGGGGCCTGCTGCCTCGCTGGCTGGGGGCCTCCATGAGCCTACCAGCACCAGAGGGGATGTGCTCTGGGCCCATACCAAAGTGTGGAGATAGCTGAATGCCACATGAAGATGGCATGGTGCATGATGACTCCTTTTCTTGCTACAGTTAAAATCCTCTAGAATGTAATAAGTTTGCTGCTGACATAGTTTACACTATATCAATACTTTTCCATACACCATTTTGTATTTGTGATTCCAGACTTTTTAGATCATTCTGCAGGTTCATAGATTTGAATGCAGTGGTCTTCTTGCTTACATCCCTTCTGACAAAATCTGGGTGTAACAGAGATCTCTTTACTGAGGATCACTGATACACAGATGTAGCAAGTTACCATTTACTGTTGAGAAACTCTTTAGGGTGTAGGTAATGATACAGGAACATTTTAAGGGTTTCTACTAGAGTCATTTCTAGGATATCTGACTTTTACTTGTCTTTTTTTTGTGTGTGACAGTCTAGCTCTTTTAATTAAGATGGATATGAAGCACGGTGATTTCATTCTTGTTTATTTTTATTTCTGTAAGTTAATTTCAAACATAGTCATTGGTTTCTAGATATAAAGTTGATCAGACTATGCTTGCTGGTAGAAAGCTGACACTTTCCACAGAACATCACATCCTTACCATTTAGTTCTTTTTCAGTTTCAAGGATGAGAAAATGAGGTGCGTTAGGTTAAATTTTGTGTTTATTATTAACAAGGCAAGATATTTGTTAGTTATTGTAACATTTAAATTGATGAAAATGTAGATAGATGACTTGGTAATTTTACTCTTTGATATAAGAATATTAGTTTATTATCCTTGCTACTTTGTAGGCACTCTCCAAGGTCAGTGGAGGGAAATAGATACCTCCGATGAGTAATTATCCTATACTAAACTGTCGGTTTATTTTGTGATGGTGCTTTTGACCTCCACTGTTCAAAGGCTACCATATGATGGGGAATAAAAATTATGCTAAGGAAATATCCAGATTCCATGTTACTGAGCTCTGTCCTGATGAAAAATTACCTCGTTACCTCTGGATAATGCTCTCTTCTGCACTGGTTGGGGATAAGAACAACGTCTGCATCACAGCAGTGACTGTGTCTTCAGTAATATGCCAGAAAACTTGTGAGCTTTGTGAGTCACCAAACCTCAGCGGTGTGGAGATCCTCTGGGCTGATTTGGAAGGGAGGGCAGAAAACATTTCAGGATGTTTCTGGTCATTCCTATAATCATCTTGAAGCGACCCAGGAGCTTCCTGTAATCAAGTTTCTGCTACATCAAATACATCATATGTGATGAGCAAAGAAACATCCTTACTCACTAACAGCAGCAGGCAACAGCCAGAGGAGTCAGAATCTGTATGCCTTTTGAGGCCGAGTTTTCCAGGGATTTTGATTTGGGGGTTAATTCGAAGGGCAGGAAGTTTCTTAAAAAAAGATTTGAAAACAATTTATCTTATTTCTGAAGCAAAATTCTCCCACTCAGGAAAAGGTCATATATACTCTAGTTGTGGAGATATTTCTGAGTTTGAAAATTGATATATACTCCAAGAAAATTAGTACTGTTTGATATTTCTCCAACTTTCATGCTAACAGTATATAATAGCTTTGTGGAAATCCTCTGATTGACATTTCTTGCTATCAAGTAGTATTTACAACTTTGAAGCTTGAATTTTCTTCCTTCCCATTTTCAGCTGCCTTAAGAACACTGACAAACTAGCAGAGCATATGAGATTTTTGAGGATTTAAGGAAAGCAGTTAAGTCCTGTGTATGATGAAACAGTGTATAGGTGTTAGAAAGTCATCAAGGCCATTCTAGGATGATGGACTTAGATAAGGCAAAGTAGGTTCTGGTAAGGTTAGAGATTATTTAAAGGAAGATTTTTGACATGGCTAGTGATAGAGGGGCTGAGTTAGATTGCTAACTAAACATGGTTAGGGACTGTTTGTGGGCTTTGAAATCAAGTGACATGAGCTGACTGGTATCTGTTCAGCAAAAATCTCATTCTTACCCCCCCAAAATACAGGTGATCCTGTCTCAACTAGCTAGCAAGAATGGTCCCTGGAGCAGGCTGTCCTGTGAACTATGGTTCAGAGAGTGCTAATTGGCCACCCCAGGGAGAAGGCTATCAGTTAATTAACGTGGATGATCAGCAGTGTGGTGCCTGAGCTCACTCCCTGGCTCCGTTCCACTGAGCAGTTTAGCCATAAACAGAGGTATCCTTTCTGGAGTGAGCAGCTTTTCTCTGTAGGCTTCAGGCTCACTAATGGACATGGCTGATTGATCCAAAGGCAAGTTGTGATTTAGTCTCATTCAGTGGGTTGTTTGTCTGCTTTTCTGCTTTGCTTTATAACACAAATAGATGGGAGCCCCTCTGTTGGAGCATTGGCAGAACTTGGTGCCTGAGATGGCAGGTAAAAGACCAGCTTATAACTCATTCTCTTTCATGCAGACTTACTGCATTTTTATTATAAGACAAAGACAATTTCTGAGCACTCTAGTCGCATAATCTGGTTCTGTGTGTACAGAAAAAAAAATGCCCTGACACACAGTCACAAGTCACATTCTGCAGGAAGAAAAAAAAATTAAATATTTTAATATATATACAACAATTTATCAAATCCAGATCTCTGGTCTTTTTCTCTTGGGTGCAATGGGTGAATTAGATTTGCAGCAGTCTGTATTTGTTTTTATGGGAACTATAATTCTTTCTTTCACTGCTGCACAAAAAGGACAATTTTCCCAGAAGAGGATAGAGAAAAACACCAGAAAAACATGAAGCTGTAGTCCCAGACTTCAGCTTTTGTTCAGACTCTGCCCCAGTTCGCTCTCCTGTGCCGTAGGAGTAGTTCCAGGATGATATGACTCTTCTGTCTGTCTGGTTTACAGCACCAGGTCCTTCGTGATCCAGGAGGAAGCAAATGCTTAGCCCTTGAGTTTTAATGAATTCATTCTAATTACTTAGCTGATTTCTGCAACGTGTATTATCAGTATTTGTAGGTGAGATTGTTTCCTTTTGATCAAAAGACCTGTTTACATGTCAGTAATTACTATATAAGCTGTTTTTACTAAAATCCTCAACGAACTAGAAGATGAACTGGCTTGGAGCTCTTGAAGGAACATTAAGAAACACTCGCAGCTTCTCATTTTGATTATTCCAAGCATTCATCAGGTATCAGTCAGAAGTTGGTCACAGCAACAAGAAGTGATGGGACCGAATACTAAGCCAAATATTTTTAAGCTTGGAAAACAAATGAATCTCTATGGTAGGATGATACATCTGCTTCTTCCAAAACGATTTGGAATAGATTGTGAAGCTTTTTGCATTTGCAGAGCCTACCATGTTATTGAACAGCACCAAAGAACAATCTCCTGTATAATGAGGGGAGGGCAGGTATTACAGAAAGCATTCAAAAAGGCAATCAAGAAAAAGAGCACACCTGTTCTGGAAGGGAAAGCACCTCTCTGGACCTGCAGGAGAGCTTACTATGAGAAGTAAAACAGAGAGCTATCGAAAAAAATGAAGCCACCAGACAAGGTATTTTGCTTTTTAATGTCACAGCTCTTGTGGGGGTGTGTTTTTCGTGCTAATAGATGCTATATTTTATAACTTCAACAGAAAGCATACAGGTCATGATATATTTTTTCATTAATGTCTTTACCAACCACCCGCAGAAGTCAATCACAATATCCTTTATAGACCATTTCTTTGTTTTACATTTCACTTTAAGAAGCTGCTGTTTTTTTTAAAATGCTCTTCTGATGTAAGAAGCATGCTGGCCCCCAAAGTAAAAATTGAATCTCATTGTTACTGTAAAAGATGCCTTGCAGAATGTGAGCATTCCAGAGAAGAAATAGAAAACATTAAATCCATTTACTAGAAAGTAACTAGCCTACTTTGCTATTTGTGGCCTACCTACTATTTGCTATTAAAGAGTTGACCAACATGCTTAGATGATGGCACTGGAACAGCTGCCTGTCCAGTTTTCAATCTGTAATTGCCTAGTTGGCTGCTTCACATTACCAAGAATTTTTCACTGTGCTGGTGTGGGAAGTTTGACTTCTGTTTACTGAATTTACTAATAATGAAAGCTAAAGCTTGCAAGGCCAAGAGGTGTTCCACATCTCCTATAACTGATGCTAACCAGTGCATACAGGACCTTCTGGATCAGGACTGCATGTGCAGGTTTGCAGTTATCTACTGCTGTACTCTGATTTAGCATTTGGTCCTCTGAAATGGAGAATTTCCATAGACATGATTTATCAATATTAAGGTTGAGGTCCTTGGAGGATCTGAGTCAGTGTTGTACCACTGCCAACTTGTCTTTCACATATCTAAAACTTGATGAGAAATGCAGTACACAATATCCCTGCTAACCCCCTCATACCTTTCATTTTTTTTCCAAGATGTTGCAGTTGAAAGTGAGATGACATTACATGTGGTCATACAACAACAGAAAGAGGCCAGAGGAGAGGTCAGCTGCATAGCAACTGAACTTTTGGAAGAACAGAAGACTAAGAGACCGTATCATCCTCCTTTTATGCAAGGAATCATGAAGATAGCCTGAATTGCGAAGCCGAGGAGAATAAGGAAGGGGAAGAGAGTAAGCAAGAGTAGAATGTGAACACCTCTGACTTTCCATAGAGATTGCATGCTCAGCATACCAAAACAGTACTAAAAAAAGGGGGATCAATAATAACAAAAAGAAATACTGCAGAAGAAAGTGAGATAGAAAGAGAAAATAATCTCCTAGGATTGGTTGTTTGAAGAATGAAGAGACTTAACCAAATATTTAGCCAAGCTCTCAATTTTCTTGAATTGTTGATGTCCCTGGTCCAGTGTGTTCTAAATCAAATGTGAATTAGCAGAGAAGAATAACACTTCTGCCCCCTGTAAAAGTGGCGGGGGGGGAATGCAAAAGTGGAAAAATAATTTTCTTCAAAACCAAAGTGCCTGTCATCCAACAAGATGTGCAAAAATAACATGCGTAGCAGTCCTTTCTTTTGCAACATCTGATATTCCATGTGTATCCTGGTTCTGCTTTTTGAGACTAAAAAGCTTTGAGAACCTTCTGGAGGAATCTGCACCCTCCAGAAGGCAAAGTCCTCCAAGCTCCTGTAACACTCCCGTATTGGCTTCTCTCATTAGAAACAAAAATACAAGCAACAATTTCCTTCCTTCCTTCCTGCTATCATACCAACATAGGTGTCTGTATTTTAAGACATTTAAGTTGCTGTAATATATCTAGCTTTTTGCCCTTTAGACAACAGTATCCGTGTTTGTCTCCACACTGTGCTTTTCTGCCAACATGCCAGTCCGAAGTGGCACATGCCTGCCTGTTTACCATGTCAGCAGCACACTGTGGCTGGCTTTTCTTCAGGGAATAAAAGTAAGTCTTTCAGAATATCCTGAACTTTCCGTTCTTGATAACTTCATTCACCTATGACTATAGGCGAGGTAAGCGCAGGCTTATTTTTTTTGTCTATGTCAGGACTGTAACAAAACATGAAAAGGGAATTGCAGTTTTTCTGCTAGTGAGCAAAGGTTAGTTTATCTCTGAAACCATTTCTTTATTTCCATCTACTGCTTGCCCTTCATATTATCCTTCTATCTCCTCTTGGAGAATAAAGGGTAAATGAGAAGTAACCTACTAGTAAATTTTCATGTTATTGTATATGTCTGATGGTGAATCATAAGACTGAATTAAGACAGCAATGAATTATAGAAATAATCAGTTTTCATGTTTTGCAACAATTAGCATCCATTTTAATAATTTAGCCCATTAATAAGTGCCATCTCTGCAGTGCATCACACTGCCCTCTCTGTCTCTCTCTTTTTACATTTTACTCCAAAAAGGTTCCACCTGTATGAGATACCTGATATCATGTTTCTTCTTCCTGCATTACTGTGCCTCCCAGGCCATCCTCAGAGTCATCTACTTGAATTATGAATGTGAATTTAAAAATTGCAAGCACTGAAGTAAAGATTACTCAAATAAATTGTTTTTAATGTCAGCTAAACCAGATGTTGCACCTTGCAACTGTATGTAATTGTGTTCTGTAGACTCGAGAGAGCAGTCTCCTCACAGTTTCTTGGGTAAAGAATGAAAACATTCAAAGGCCCTACTGTGGGCCATCATCCCCAAAGTTCAAACTGAGGTTCTGGCTCCTGGAACAACTTTCTCCCTTCCTCTGGAGCACATCTTAAGCAGATTCTTGTGGGGGAATCCACAGCTCCTTCTCGAAGCACTGTCACATTAGCCATGTGTTATGGGTTAGGTGCAGAAATACTAGCACATCTCCAGTTCAAAGGTTGCTTTTCCCACTCAGGCTTCTTTCTACCTCTAGTGACTACCCAGCAACAGCAAACAGTTTTAGTGGAGGTTAAGTGATCCATGTCCAGACCACTTCACTGATTGTAGGTCCAAAGCCATGCTGTTGGGTTGATGGAGCGTATCTGCTTTGGTTTACGGTATGATTTAAGACTTAATGCTAATTTAACAGTTATAAAGATTACAAGTCATTTTTCTGCACATCATCAGATTCAACAAAGGTTTTCTTTTGCTGCTTCATGATCTATTGCATAGAAGTCTGTGACCTTATTGTTTATCCAAATATATAGTGCATATTGATTGTATGCAAATAATCAACCACTTTGTCTTTTTTTTTTACAAGAAATTGCCAGAAAGCTAAGCCAAAAACATTCTTACAATAAAGTCATCGGTATAAAGTTATTTTTCTTCTGTTTGTACTGTAAGTCATGCAGCATGCTTCCAGCAGTTGTAAAAATCTGAGCTCTTTCAGAAAGAATTTTAATAAAAATGGAAGACCATGTAAAAATGACTGATTGTATTCTGTCATACCTAAAAATATGTAAATAATATAATCCTGAGGAAGGATGTGAATGTTGGCTACTATGAATGATGCTATTCTTGCTTTAAAGTATTTTTTACTCTTGCTTCACACCCTTGGTATCTGATATTGGTGATGACTAGAAGTTTCAGATAATTCATGGTGAATAATGGTTTTAATTAGTTTTAGCTCTGTTTCTGCATGTGATTTTGTCATGAACATCTTACAATTTTCTCAAATGTATTCATGAGATAATTTCTCTGAGTAAGTTTTAGTGTATATGTTGTTCACAACTGCAAATATTTGAAATTCAACATCTAAGCTGTTTTAAAGAGCTTTGATTGAATGTATGAGTCATATAGCATTTTTCTGTTCCAGGACTGGTTAAAAGAAATTTATACATTTTTATGACTAGTCACATTTACAAGTTCAAAACTTGCTGTGTTCTTATTCTCTAATATTCATTTTAAAAGGTCCTTTTCTATGAACTACTGCGCTGTTTAACTTTTTGTCTGAATAGGCATACAAAATTATACTCGAAATGAGTCCAAACACAGCCACAGTAAAGTCAGCATTTTTCCAAGTAAATATTTCTGGAAATTCTACTAAGGTAGATATATCTCTCATCAACTGGCCATTTCAAATGTGCTGTGACATACTTTATTTGAAATGACTTTATGACTGGATTATTTAGATCTTGAAAACTGGGGGAGAGGAGGAAGGGTAGAAGAGGTCATTTGCAAATCTTAGGTATTTTGTGCTGTGGTTAAGGAAAGGCACTTAGTGTTCCTTAGTGTCTGAGCTCATGTAATCAATACTGAATGATAGACCAAAATGTCTGGATGCAACTATATACTCGTTTTTGCATTCACAGTTTTCTTACTCTTATACCAGTAAAGGAACTAGCCCTTGAACTAATATTTGACTCTAGGATAGGGTTAAGAGGTATATATGCTTCTCTTTCTCTAAGTTCTATAACTAAGTCAAAAGTGTATTTCTGGCATATGAGTAATTATATGTAGTGATGAGAAATTAAAGCTTTGAGCCACTAATACCCTAAGGCAGCTGTTCTGTTTTGCTGATATATCATGCTGAATTAAGCTGGTTACTTTTGGCTTGCTCACCTAATTCATATACTCCCTAATGGAATGAAATACTTTATTACATTTTGGTTTACCTGCCCTTTACCTCTAATAATTTGTGGAAGAGATAGAAACAAACAAAATCTATTGATTACATACTCCACAGTTGAGTAGTGGTTAGTATAATTGAAAAAGAAAGTTATGCATGAGAATATGTTCATTAGTATAGACTCTTACCCCTGATGTCATAAGGGTCACATCCAGAACGGCGTTTAATATCACGTACTTTAACCATAAGTAATTAAATTTATAAAAAAGACTTGAGTGGGAGTAATTCAAAATTCAGAATATGCTTAAATTCTTTGTAGACTTGAAACATGTAAGAATTGCAAATACTCTGTAATTTCCACTATGGTTCTTCCCACTCTGTGGTAACTAAAAACAGGCATACACTACTCTAACCAGAGGAAATGACATATATGTTACAGCAAGCTTGAAGTGCTCCACAGAGTTCATTCAACCCGGTCCAATATTCTGTAAGTTTGCTACATCAGAAATGTTTATTCATATATCTTAATTGCCAATGAATTTAAAGACTCTTTACAAGTAGCATTTCTAGGGCTACTGCTATCAGTAAGACAATTAGTAAAGTGGTATCAAATAATATCAGTCAGGTTTACTGAAGTTGGTATATTTTAATCTCCATTTTCATTAACTTCTATAGTCTCAGATAGAAATTAACAGTTTTTCCAAAACATGTAGTAAATACTGCGTTCTGTTATATATTCTCATTTTGAAGTAACTATTGACTTTCTGAAGAGTTATTCTGGAACTACAGGAAGGTAATTGAGGTCAGAGTATGGCCAGAGTTTCCACAAACTACTATTCCTCTCCTATCTGTATCTCTTAATTGCCTGTTTTTTATTTCAAGTAACTAACAGATGCTCCTGCTGGCAACCTTACACAAAACTATGAAGCTGCTCCCAGTACGTAAATTATTGTCTTGAATGTCCAATAGACACAATTAAATGCGTTTTATTTTTCCGGAGCTATTCTACTACTTAAAACAGGTAATGCTCTGACAACAAACACTATCTTTAGAACAAGATGAACTTCTATATTTTGCCCTTTGTAGAGATGTACTTAAAAAAATCAGCAACACTATCTATCGACCAAAAAGAGTAATTATAGCTTTCTCCTTCTCTAACTATGTAAATTTATTTAACAAAATAAACACAAGGATATCCCTTATGTTTTATGATGGCTTGTTCTTCTGCCTTTTTTTCACGCAGAGGGACAACCATACCTTACATAGGATCCCAGCAGGAAAAACCCTAGAAATTCCTGGAAGCCCTGCCATCTGTTGGAGCATAGCAGAATGGGAACTCTCAGATATATAGGAGGTTTTGGTCCATCACCTCTTCTACACTTTCTGTAAAGAGCAGAAGATAACAAACAGCCCTCCATTTGAATTTTGGGTAAGCCCCTTTAACATAATTCTTGTACAAGGATGTTGCTGGCTTACCTGAGGCCCTCTGAGATCACCAGTTTGTGATCATCATTATTTTATTATATTAACTAAAACGGAAGTAGTAAAGATGTAGCAAACTAACTGGCACCAAATAAACGCAGGTTTTGCTTTTTGTTTTTCATGTATGAGCTGTATATCCCCAGACGATAGTTAAAGATCACTGTTATTTATCAGTATACAAATTTTGTAGCACAGAAGGAGAATAAAGGTTATTTCCTCTGGAAATGGCTTTGCAGAGATTGTATCCCACTGACAATCCTTTAACAAATAGAGCAGCTCTATCCCATATTTCTGGTCTTCCACAAAAAAACCCTGTGACTGCTTCTTTTCTCCCTTTTTAAAAACAAAGGTGGAGCAGATAGAAGCAGCAGAATTAAATGACATAAAAGTATTTCCTGTGCAGTCCCTTTCACTGTGCTACTTTAAACAGATTACCGTAGATGTCAAGATAACCACTCTCTTTTTCAGTCTATATAGAGAGATAAGGCATATTTGTTATGAAGATTAAAAATAATCTTCTGGCAAACAGCATGGTGAAATAAGAACAGAAAGGTCACATTAGACAGCATCTGGGTGGATTGTGACAAGCAAGAAATGGAGATGAATGACTAGTCTTAGATTAAAGATTCTCAGAAGTGTCTTACAGTAGAGTAATCATCATTGCAAAGGTGATTAAAATAGCACGCTTAGTCATGTTGTATCCACTGATCTGGAGATAGAACATTATTATACAGCACTTATTCACATATGTAGTGCGTGAAGGCAGAATTTTAAAATGGTACGTCCCATTCGGCTTGTGAGTCAAGCAAAGATTATGGAACACCCATTTAATTGCCTCTGTAATGCCACAGCTGCACTATGTGTATTTCTGCTTTCAAAGACTAGAAGCTACTTTTCTAGCTATTTTAGCTCATTTTACCTTCATTCTCTTCTCTGCTAAATCAGCTGTCCAAGGCCTACAGTGAAAAATGGCTTTTTGCAGTCTTCCAGGGGAAGGTGCCTCCTGCACCCAGCTGGTCTGCAGTAAATCAGAAACCTCCAACATTTCTTCTTGAAAAGGAAAAAGCTTCCATACTCTGGCTGAAGAAAACATTGCTGACATTCTTAACAGAGCAACAGACACCAATCTGCTCATGAAGTTTTCCTAAGTTATTTTCATCAAATTTTACTTAACAATTATGCTATCTAATCTATCCAACTATCTCTTATAATTCATGGAACTAATCCCTCTGATTCCTAATTAGAATCATGTTCTGAACAGTTCTGCATGCAGCCTGCATGCTGGAAACTTTAGACTTCCATACTGTTGTGTTTGTTGTGGTTTATCTTTTCTTACATCAGTTTTAGAAAAAGATTCTTCATTCGTGATGGTTTCTGACTCAAGGGGATTCTAGTCTGCTTGTTCTCCTTGTAAAGGCAAGGTGACCCTGAATATTCTGCAGTCTTTGAGAAATCTGAGAAAACAGTTAAGTATTAAAAGAGATCTTGTCCAAATGTCTCCAAGGTGAATAAACTATCCCACATGCACCTTTTTTATCAACTTTATGCTCATATTCTATTGTGCACGTGAAGACTGATTAAGGAAGATAAGATATTCATTTAACTGAAAATATTACCACCATAAGTAACTTATTTAGAATCTGAGGATGAGAATGTAAAACATAGCTAAGACTATCTTATCTTTGATACTTTAAATTTGTGAATTGAGAACAATCTCAAAAATAGTTGACATTATTACTGAAAAAAATCTATAAAAATAAAAGGATTAGATAGAAAAATATGTGCATTTTCTGAAGTTCAATACTTCTGTTTCTTGATTAATTAAGGTAATAGTTAAACATGGAACATAATCTTAGAGGGACCTGCAGTCCCTGGTGTAGATGGCTTTGTGAAGCCCAAACCTCTAGAGTATTTACAAGAGACAGTGGCAACTTACCTAGCAAGAAGCAATATAGCTGCATTATTGCACTCTGCTTGCTTTAATTTGCTCTGCCAAGAAGTCGTGTATGTTGGACAGGGCACATCCCCACTCTGGTGTGACTCTGATGGTGCTAGTCACTGATCTACTGTGTGCTGAATTGTGCTGCATAGTCATGATAGAAAAGGTTTCTTCTTGGATAAAAACGTAAAGATAAGCAATTCTAAAAGGTTTTCTTCTTTCATATATTTTTTCTGAGTGATATTACCTGTTCCTCATTCTAGTCACCTTTTTTCCTCACATAGAGGAAATTCTGGTGTCGTGCCTGGGAAAATGATTCGTCAGGTGTTGTCACTCTCAAATCCCCTGTGGTACTCAGAAGATTTTTCAAGATTATCGTGCATAATTTCACTAATAAGGGACAGCTGCCTAGAGAACACAACTAGAAAAAATTAGTCCAAGCTTATTTTTTTTGTAGCAATTTTCAAGCAGTCTTTTCATTGCTCCAGTTTGGACAACAGATATTGATTAATTACAAATAAAAATAATTTATGGGACAGACTCAAACATTCATGTCCTTTTAACCAAAGGAATAAAACTATTACCGACATTTGCTAGCCCAGAGTTGTCAGCCCACTGTAGGGAGCTATGCCAAACTGCTTTCCTCAACTGGTAGCATCCAGGGTAAATAGGCAAGATCTTTTTCTCTCTTCTTCCTCCTCTTCATCTGTGAAATGTATTCAACTCAAACAAGAGATTGGCCTCTTCCCAGGGGATCCAGAACTTCATATCCCTAGAAGTTAATATTCTTCTCTGTTCTGCAGCAGTATCATGAATATTATTCAAGAGTCAAGATACTGTCTGTTCTGCCAGAGAAAAGAAGGCTTTTGCCAGATCTTAATCATGAACCATATAACCTAATAGTCTATGTTTAGAAAATTCTCTTCCAGATGGAGCACATTTCCTTTTCTCATCTTAGGATTTCTTCTACCCAGTTGGACTGTTTATGTTATTCCTTCCTGTTTTTCCATCCGTTTCTCTTCAAATAAGACTCAGCTTTAGTCAATACAGTTACTGTAAAAATTCAGAATCATTCTCAGAACTCTTTCATTTGCAATAGGTAGTCTGCCTCAGGGTAGAAATCGGTATTTTTAGATACCGTAGTGCCATTTTTCCCAGATGACTCCAAAAATATATCTGAAATTATTTTATAAGTACTCTAAATGTTCTGTCATTTCCTTTTATTTGAGGTGGCAGTAATTTAGATGGATTCACATTGCAAGGTTACATTTTAGACGCCCTTGCACTGATAGCAAACAGTGAAGTTTTGAAAATGAGAAGTTTGAAAGGCATTGTTCCTTAGAGACTGGACCGGCAAGAAAATAAATCATAAATCACTATTGCATAATTGCAGGGGCATACAAGAAAAGAAAAAAAGTTCAATAAAACTCCAAGGTTACTAAAAAATGTTGATTAAAAAGGAAGGAGAGAGCATTTTTGTTGTTTTCAGAAGAGAAGTCATACTATTCACTTTCTTTCAGGAGTGTAGAATTTTTCTGGGAACAAAATAACCAAGTAGCGATGAAATGAGCATCAATACTGTCAGGTTACAGGTGGGCACATCTTTTTTTTTCTTTTGGGCGAGTAACCCCCCTCAGACTTCTAAAGGTGCACTTGATCACATGGTAGCAATGCTGCGATGCTGATGACAGCCTTTCTTTGTTGCCATCTCTTTGCCAAAGGGAGCATAGCCCAAATAGCTTCACTTTCACTGTCCCTCTAGAAGCTGTAGGAAGAACAGCGGTATGAGAAATAAGAATGAAAAGCAAAAATAGACATAAAGATACGCAAAGCAAGATTTCAAGAGAGGAGAAGTGGCAGCAGGAATCAAGATGAAGTCCAACAAAACATCCTTAGCAAAACCACCTGTTCCATTCCATTGCTTAGACATTGACGCTGCATCTACTTGTAAAAGGAAGAGTGTTGCATAATGTTAAAGTGTTACTCCTCTTTCCATTCTCTTCTTAATGCTTAGGACTTGTAGCAAGATATTCTGATATGATATATAATTGTGGAAAATGGTTCATGGAGCACAGCAAAATAGATAAGTATTAGTATCTTAGAAGAGCATCATGGGATTAGTAATGAACTATATAATTTGATGCTGTCTTGATAAAGATAGTAACAAAAATTAATCATGGTAACCTTAAGTTATTGCAGTTCTATTACATCTTTGGACAGAGTCACCAAGGCTTCAGGGGCTGTGGGTGGGGATTTTCTCGCTCTCCTCATACTGTCCAGCCAGTCTGATCGCAGTGCACTAGGACCATGGGGGAACTTTACCTTATGGTGAAGGCTATGCTGTGATACTACTCTCCTCCTAGACTCCCTTCCAGGTCATGGACCCCTAACTGTCTTTCACTCACTCTCTTCTGGGGCTTTACAACATCAATTCACAGCTGTTATCTGCTTCAGCATTTATGAGAGAGAGGGGGGAATGCTGCAGGCTGTGGGGAACGACATATTTCAGGCATTTTACATTCCCTCTGTAGGGTAACTATGGAGGTAGCATCTCCCCAGCTTTCAGGAAAAATTGTATTAAGAGGTCAAGGGAGCAAAAGCAGATGAACAGTACTGGACCAAGAACAAGATTCATGTTCATGTTGTCACCATGATGCTACAGTAATATCCGTGCCTAACAATTCTAGTACAGTTTAGTATTCCATCCTTTTTAAATCTCAGTGTTGTTAGTTGTGTAGTATGGTAATAAATGGTGATATTATGTCTACACTGATGAGGATATTGTTTTTCTGAGTAGCAAGGAAGAGTGAACTCCTTTCAGGTAATACATACACGTTCATATTTACTTGCAGCTAGATAAGCTGAGGAATTAGGAGCATTGTACAGAGCCTGTGCTTTCTTTTTGGATCTGAAATCCTTCAAAGCTGACACAAGCTGTTAACAACAAGTTGTTAATACTGCCATTTGATGACTCTGGAGTGGACTATATGAAATATATTTCATGGCTGCCATTCTAGCTTCTATATTTATCACAAATTGTCAGTGTTGTTGGTTAAAAAACCATGTGTACTCAAAGGCAAAATTATTCGCATGTCTGTAGAGCTGATGCTTCCAAAAATGGTTTGAAGAGTGCTGGCAGGGCTGTGGGGAAGTTTGCAATGGGAACTTGTATACTTATCCAGTGGGGAATGTGAACTTGAAAGAATGAGCAAAATGACCAAAAAAGGTTTCAAAGAAATACATAGAAAGTTGGAAGCAGTTAAAAGAGAAAAGCTGATTTAAGTGTGAACTCGAACAAAAAAAGAAAATATAATAATAAACTGAATAATAATTACTGTAGGGAAAATTAGAAAGAACAATTCACAGGACAATGAATAATGAATAGGATCAAAAGGATTAATTATTTTAAAAAGGTATCTTTTCTGGCCACAAAAGCCTGTTTACATATTTTTTAAGCTGTTAATAAGGTGATAGTGATAAAGCGATAGCTAGTGATAAGATCCTAGTGTGGGACATTACTTTTTCCATTATTAAAGACAGATCAAGTTTCATATTATAGAAAACATTTTCACATGTACATAAACTCACACTTAAAATCAGCAATAAATTATTTAGGGGATATCCACCAAGATTACTTTTTTTTTTCCCTTTATGAGCAACTTTTACCAAGTTTCAACTTTTGCAAGCATTTCTCCTCCCCTGACTAGAAATTATGATTTTAGGAAGCTGGTATCTCTTGAAGAGTGCCTTTAAAAACAATGACATGATATTCTGGACAGATATTGACATTAAGGGATTTTGCCATGGTGAATATGTATGTTATATCTCAGATATCTCAGATATCTACTGAATAACATTCCTGAAATTACAAACTCCACTGATTCCTTCATTCCTTTCCCCCTAGCTAGCAATATTTTCAAATTATTTCAAAAAAGATTTCAAAACATTATTTCAAAATGATGTTAAACAGCAGGTGGGAAAATTGGTGATTAACAGTGTAATTCACATGAATAGGTTGCTCTGAATAGGTTAGCAATTGTGATGACTAATGACTTTGGAAAGCACGGAAGATCACTTGAACCTTCATACATCAAGAAGAGAATGGAGGTGAGACCAGCCATTACTTCTACAGGATATTTTTCTGAAGTGGCTGCAGCTGGTGGGAAAAAGCTACTTTTTTGACACTTCAGAACATAGAAGGCTGAACACAGAACTTAGGCCTGGCAACCTAGATGAAGCTGGAGCCTGAACTGTAATAGGAATGCATTTTGTGTCTTCTTAGGTCTGAAAGGTGTTTAGCCACTGCCGTCTGGAAACCTGCTTGTTTTCCAGTTGCATCAGCCTATAGTCAGCCATTTTAATGCTGGTAAAACAACCACTAAAGGTGTTTGAATAAGTGCAGGTCTTCTTAGAAGTCAAAATATGTCTGCACTGGCCACAGAACTTTGAGTAAAACAGATGAATTACAGTTTTTAGTCCCTAAATTATATAGTCATACATAGCTAATATTTGCCCTCTCCCAACTGGGCAAAAGTCACTGCAAGTTCCACTTGATTAGGTATGATTGATCCATTAACATTAATAAATATCTGAAAAAGTCCATTGTACCATGACAGTTTGAAATTTCACCTTGCTCCATACAATGAAAAATGAATCTCTTGCCTGATATAGACGCTAATGGTGCTATAATTCCAGACCTAATTCTAAAAGATCCACCTGGTCTCGTGCTTCCCTGTTTCACAAAAATTATTGCTATTTGTATGCTGCAAGATGTTACTTGTATCCAAATTACAGAGTGATATTTATTTCATATGGTAGATGTTTGCAGTGTTTGCACATCAGAAAGATGTTTACACAGAGGTGGCGGATGGGGACCAGATATAGAGAGTCTTTCAGAATTCTCTCAATAGGCTGCAAAACTGTTTCTTCAGATGTCCTCTTGGACTTCGCAGTCATGACCAAGTAAACACTGTGCTTTATTTGGAAAACAGATTTTACGTTGTGAATGGTTAATGTTGTGTATGAAATTATTACACGCTAAGGTATCTACTTTGATTTTGTTAGTAAAATACATTATTGGGGAAATATGCAACTTAATGGTATTTTTCAGTTAAATGCAATTCCAAAGAGTAATAAAACTATAGATTTGATGTATAACAACATAGTAGACTGGAAAACGAAAGTAACGTAGAAATAATCAATGTGCAGGATGAATGCATACTTGTAGAACTGTGGACCACTACAATTTGTAGGGGAGACCATAGCTGTTCTTGTTGTGATTCTTAACGTGGAGAGAGTCTGTCTGTCCCATGCAGCTAGAAGAATGAAAAGGCTTTCAGTGGTCTGTGTTCTCAGTAGGCTTCAGGACAGGGTTAGATGGGCCAATACACACACGCATTGTCAATCACTGTTCTTCAGTGAGCTCACGTCTTCTGCATCATATCCAGCATCCATTCCTGAATACACCTTTTTCTGTCCAGTCTTCCTTTTCTTGACTATATTTCTGGCATTATTCTAGTTCTTCTCCCTCACTTTTCTAATATAAGTCTTCTTTTCTGCTATTGTTCTGCTGCTGACTTGGAGGCATAGCTGGGTTTTGTTAAAGCAACACAATTCTCCTCCTTCATTCCGTTTCTCATCCCTTAGAGATGCAGCAAGATATTAACTACTGATACCAGTTTTTGCCCTCATGTTGTGCTGTGATTGGCACTAAAAAAAGAAACATTTTTGATTCCCTTTCTGTAGTGTATTTTCCAGGAAGCAGAGTAAGATTTTAAAGTTGTTTTTTTTCACTCTAATATGTTTTCCCTAGATTACAGTCTAACAATAGCCTTTCAATGACTACCACACGTGTTCCTAAGCAGAGACAAAGGATTCAAAAGTAAGACTAGTAACTTCATTTTAACCCATCCAAGACAGGTTGTCCTTACAGTGAAGATAGCACCTGACAGTGTACCTCCAGAATTAAAGTATGCTTGTATTCAAAAAAGTGAAAATTGGAAAGATGCACTGCATTTGTACTGAGTGTCCTCTGCACAATAATGATCATGGAATGCACTATCAGAAAATTACTCTAATAGTTCCTATGAATCCTTTCCAGCTCTTCCTTTAAAGTTCCTCAGTGTCCTGAGAACAAGGATTTAGCAAATGGCATAAAACTTGAGAGCGACCAGTGAGTATTAAGCAACATTTTCCTGCTTTTTGTAGGCAGGGATAATGACATAGAGGATCAAGTCAGCAGGGAACAATGCATATGCATGAATATGCTCAAAGGGATCTAAGTTCAATGAGATCTACTTAACCTTTTCTTCAGCCCAAAACTGCCAAAGATAAACTGCCATTATCAGATTCTTCTGAACTGGGGGAAAAATACATTACACTGGAGAAGTGCTCTTTCCTTTTAAACAACACATGATTAAGATATAACTTTCAGTATTACTAATTGATTCTCTATGAACAAGATAAGAGGTATGTGAAGTTTCTTTATTTCTCCAGCAGTGTTCTGCCAGTGATACCAGATGCAGTTCATAAACAGGACAAGAAAATTTATCACCCAGGCTTTCTTATTATACAGGGGATAAAGGATTTAAATGGTCCTTGAAAAACCTTTCTCTTTGAGATGTAGAATGATTAATTCCAGGAAGATATCATGGGAGCTAAATGTTTAAACTAGACCCTGTCTGACATCTTGATCCCATGTGAGTGCCAGTACAGTGCACTTCTGCATATTTACTCTATTTAAAGGGTCTAGACGAATTTCGCTCTTCTGACAGAATAACACTGAGCAGCTGCAGCACATTATGTCCCTGCAGACAATAAATTTGCTTTTGCACATGATATAGTTTAAACATGTATGAAAGGTCTTGTTAATTTGTAGTCACCAGTAGAAGATGAAATTCTGTCACGGGAACTTAATTTGGCAAGGATATAGTCTGGATCCTTTTGAAAACATGCTGGATTAATTTCTATTTCCTTTGTCTATTTTTCAACAGCTTTTGTAAGACTCATGACATCTGCAAGGCTAGAGGAATTTGCTAGTTATGGTGGCAGCTGCTCTTTTTCAAAAAGTTAACCTGCCCTAGAATCCTTTTGATAAGGCAGGCTCTGACTATCATTATTAGTCTTGTCAATTGATTTGTGACTTATCTTTCTAAGGCCAACTATTCATAAAGGAGAATATAAATACACATTTCAGGTTAATCAAAAGTTAGTTTATAATACAAATAAAAGAAGTTTCTAAAACAACCTAAATTTGTATCTAATCTTATGATTATGTTTTATCTCCTATTTTTATGACAACCGTAGAAAGATGTTCTTTCTCAGTCGTTATATAGGTGGATTAGTCAGGATATAGAAAAGGAATATAGGGCAGTATCACTTCTTCCTTCTCCAAAAATTCGGGTTAAATTGATGACAGCAGCAGTGGACATATAGTTAGCATGTCTCTGACCTACTCCTGTTCTTCAAGGATCTCTATTCATACTATACAGAACAGTATTCATTAGATTTGGCTTCTAGGTCAGCTGCTTATTTTGGCAGAATAGTATTTCAATACCTGTTCAACAGTGATTCAAATGTACTGTGACAGGCAGTGTATGGAGAGGACACCTGAAGAAGGAACGGATGTTACATATTCACGTACTTTCAGGTTCCACTCACCTTATCTTTCTTGGATGGGAGGGAAAGGGATTCTGGCTGGAACGTTAATAAGGTCAAAAGAGGTCCACGAGATGGAAGAGAAAAAAGAGCTGAGACATTGGAAATACCATGGCCTTCCTTTAGTGGCCTGGCTTTCAAGATAGGCATGAATTCAGAAGGGAGGACTAACAGGGGCATACAAGCCAGTCAAAAGGAAGTCTGGACAGCAGCCGTTCTCTGGAGCATGAAGCTTTGATTTCTCTCATAACTCTGATTTAACACTGCTGAAGCAACCTCCATTTTCATAAGATGATGATGAAGTAAGGGAAAGACTACTTACATAGCATGCAGCCAAGCCTCTAGATCTCTTTGCTTGAACTTTTCTTTTATAACCCCAGCTCCAAAGCAAAGTGAAGTAGTAATATCTGTAGCAATTATTTAGTTATGGTGATGTATATATCCTGGCACAAATATGTTTTTTACAAGTGAATGTTTGTCGAAAAAACATTTATAATCCTTGCTATAATAATATCTTACAGCATTTATATGGCTTTTAAAAGAAAGCTTAAAATAATTTAACCTCAAGTGTGCAATTTAATTTCATTTTATGTGTAAGAAAATCTTATTATCTCTAAAAGTACAGGACAGCACCAAATTTGTGACCTTATGTTCCTTTTCTACTGGTATATTTCTTGGAGTTCTGTTTTTTTAATATATGGCCATGGTAAGTTCAAGGGCATTAATATTTATTTCTGAATGTGTTACATTGCCAAGTGGAAAAATGAGGATCAGAAGCAGTTATAAGATAGGAAATATTCAAGCAAATCAGAAAAGTAGGGAGAAGTAGTAAATTTTGATTTACAGATAAGGGATTAAAGTATTTAGTGGGCAAAATAAGTCACCATTTTTTTACTGCTCTATTTTCTTTCTTGAGTAATAGTCTGAATGTGCTATAGCATTGGGAAAAAACCTAAACAGCTGGAGGGCTGAAGGGCATTGGAGTCTTGGATATGTCTGTCTTCTGTCCTGTCATTACTTACAAAACATGGAGGTAGCACAGAAGTTTTCAAATCCTATTCAACAAACACCAATGGGAGACTAATTATTTTAAAGCACTTTGTACCTATTGGATTAGAGACTTTCAGCAGTATTGTTACTTGGCTTTCTCATAGGCTGTCTGATGTTGGGACTCTCACTGGAGAGATAACAGGCTGAAGACAGCTGAAAGCAGGTATTTCTCTTGGCTGGACTCTCCAATGGCTTATGCGGTCTCAGAGAAATGTTCGATATATTGCAGGTCAGACACAAAATATTCAACACACGTCACGGTTCTGTGCTGACTGCCCCGTAAAAATCCGAACCAGCTTCTCATGCAGTGCATATGGAAATATACTGGTGCACTGAGAAAGGTTATTTTGTCATTGGTGTTTGATAATTCACCCTGAGCACTTTGACAAGGAACTTGCCCCTTGGAAACAGTATTTCTGTGTTTGCTCCATTAGCTGTAATCTGCTAGGACATACATGAAACAGAGTTAAAGATGTGCCTTTTCTCAAATGCATGAAACACCATGATCTTGTGTCATGGCTGTTCAGCAGCACAGGACTTTTGTGTGCAGCTGATTCACCATCAATGACCTTGTCATGAGCTGGAATTACCAACTGCCAAGTTTTGAATGCGTCTATGTTTAAATAAATGGGGTATGACATAGGATGAAGGGGATCGCAGAACCGAAGAGAACACACAGTTCTCTAAGCAGACCAAACGTGGAGGAATGCAGTTTGTGATAACAGTGGCAAGGACTACTTGAAGAGTTATTTGAAGTAGTTATAATAACCTAACTCAGGATGAAATAGACTGATGTGGAACACACTTTTACATACAGTGAAAATGATTACTGTTTTATTCTATGAACATCTTCAATGTATACACAAGACCTGGATTTTGATAGAAAAGACTGCATTTGCTGAAAGGCTTACGTCTAACTTTTCAGGAAAAAAAAAAGCCTCTATAAGTTTCACATAAACAAATACACACATTTAATTAGTGTGCATAACAGACTTTCAGTTTTCGTTAAACTTTGCATTTTGGTATAATCATTCAGGAGAAGCCAGCAAAAGCACTACCACAACTTCAAAAGCCTCTCTTAAATCTGGAGGAACTGGCTATCAAAGAGTGTCAGCCAAAGCACTAACATAATACTGTCAATTCAAATCATGATCCAAATAGAAAATAATGTTTCGCTTTAGAGCATGTAAAAATAGTTCCTCCTTCCTCACACTGGTTATACCATCTGATTAGCAGAAAACTGTTAACAGTATAGTTCTTTATTCCAGTAGTTAATCAAATAATATGAAAATTTTCAGCAATAAGTATCACTGTTGTGTTTTTTTAGAATTCAACATGGGCATCATCCAAAGCCCATGGCAACAGGGAGGAAAAGTAATGATATCTCCCTGAAACCTATCAGCTCATTATGGAATTAGTCTCCTTGGAGATGACATCTAAACCCCTTTATACTGCGTTTTCTATTGCAAGTATGAAGTGAGGGTGATAATAAATATAGCTGTTAAAGAAATTGGTCTGCTTTATCAAATGCAAGTTTGTTTACTTTTAATTAGAAAAGCTTTTCTGAGGAAAAAAAGGTCTGTTTATTCTTTGCACAGCACCCACTTTTTTTGTAAATTAGTCTCTGTTAGCGTGCTCTGTCTAGTTCCTTAACTAACTCTCATCATGCTAGCAGCTGAATGTTTTTTTTCAAAGACATTCCTTGTGGCTGAAATTTCTGCAAGAAGGGATGATCGTGTATATTTTATTATGATAGGCTGCCATGCCCAGACCTTGACTAACAGCTGAAACTATTGAAGTCCTTTCCAGTGACATCCTGCCCAGTATGTGCCTTGAAACTCTTTTTGGAATTAGAAAAAGACCCACTGAAATATTACTGTTATTCTAAATCCATAAACCACACAGTTCTTACTAAACATCAGTATTAAATAGAAAAAAAATTCTGATTATGAACTGAACTAACAGTCAAACAAAGAATTCTTCTGCCTGCTTTAATAACTTTTCTTTTCTTATTATTTTTTACGTTATTGTTTTCCTGCTTCAGGACAGTCCTCCCCTCCCCTTAATGTGCCAGAACTCCAGGGCTTAGTCATCCCTTCCCTTTCCTCTCCTCCCCCAGTGACAGCACTTTTCATTTATGCTTTCGTTCTTCGAAAAAGCTAAAGCAACATTTGTGTACTCCTCATGATTTATACGTAATCCCCTGAAGTTCAAGGAAAACTTGAACAGAGTATTTTTCAGAATATATGGGTAATAAAAAGTGCCTCAGAAAAGCTTCTCGGGTTCCCAATTTAAAATTCTTGCTTTGCTCTTTCTGCTGTTGTGGACAAGACCCTCAATAACATTTTAATGTTGATCACTGACTTCTGGTCTAGGAAAACAGGATTCTCTTGAGAACCTATTAACACCATGTAGTTACCCAGAAGAATTACTGCTGGGCAATAAGAACACCTCCTCACCTGTGGGGAGTAAGCATTTGCCATCTGCAGGCCTATTCATCTTTAAATTGAGAAACCTGGGCATGAGGTTGATGCTAAATCTTCTTCATGATAAGGCAAGGAAAGTAATTAACATTGGGCCATGGGAGCAACTGACAACTTTTTTTTTCTTTTTAATGGCAGGTGCATGGTTTCAGGTAAAAGCAAATAGTAGCTTGGAGATTTTCATTTGTTCAAAAATGTTACCATACTAAAGCCATTGATCTTATAGTTTAGAATGCTGCTGCTCAATTTAAGCTATTTTAGAGGAGCCTTGCTCTTGGGATGTCCAATCCGGTTATGAACAAGTGTCATTAAAACACAATGAATGAGAACTCACTGACCATCCTTTTAAAAACAGTAAATCGGTTCAACTAAGCTGGTTAGATTTGGTCAAAAAAGGAGGAATTCTGGGTCACTGGCTTCTCAATGGATGTTGATGGAGGGCGACCAGACCTTGTGTTCTAGTCTGATATGAAGTGGATCCGTTAGGCTTTTAAATCACTGTTTTCCCACAAAATATTGCTGTTTTCCTTTGACAGTTATGTAAGAATAAAAATTCCTACAGTAAAGGGAGACAATGTGGCAGAAATTCAGAACCCAGCTACAATAAAAAACAAATGATCAAAACATGATTGATTTCAACTAAGTATGCCACGTATCACTGTTGACAGCGCAGAGGTACTCTGTAGGGAGGATCACCCGTACTCCACACTGTCAGATTGCTTGCCTGGGAACGCTTGAACGATTTCAGTTCTGCAAAGTGCTAAGCAATTTCCCAAGTACCTGTGGCTCCACGAGTTTACTTTTGGTCACCACATTCAGAGGCATAAACCCAGAGAGAGATACTGCTGAAACTGGGACTGTAAAAGACAGATAATAAGAAAAAGTGACTCCTAAATAGAGTGTGGAGAGGAACTGATAATGCTTTCTACCGTAGGAAATTATCTGGTTTACTTGGTATGTTTTACATTTAGTATGCATCTTGATGTTTTGACTGCTTCCCTTTTATGGAATGTATTTGGTTTGTAAAGGGCATTGTTTGCTCTCTATGCGTTTGGAAGCATAAATGCCAGATGTTTCCGATTATGTGTTGGTTATCATTGATTAATACGTTCACTGAAGGATCAAATAGCAATACTTTACATATGGTAGTTTACAGAATACAATCATTGTGGCATGCTAGTGATCACATCAGAAACAACTTCTAGCATCCTTTAAATTTGCATTTCACATAACTTGTCAATTTGTGCCACTGAATGCCTTGTGTTTTTTTCAGCTTGATTTTTAAGATGTTTATGGTCATTGGCTAAATTAGTATTTCTTCTGAACAGCTCTTCTTTTCCAGAACTTGAATTTTATTTCACAAAGCCTAAAAGCTGTGTGGAAAATAAATTAATATGTAAAACAGAAGCAAAACAATGAGGCAAGTCTACCTGTTTGCACAGAGTACTTAAAAGACATTCTTAATTTTAAGGTTGGAGAGTTATGAACAGCAGTTTATCTCAGTATTTAACTCCATCAAATGAAGAAAAAGGGAAGTGAAGAAGTACAATCTGAAGGTTACAAATCTTATCCTGAACAGCACCTCATTGTCGGTACAAGTATTTGGACTTTGGAATTACTTCTGCTTTTTACTGTCACTCAAAAGGAATAAAGTCAAGTCCAGCAAACCACTGGAGAAAAGGTAGACCAATACTAATTGGCAGAGGACAGAGAACACTCATCATAATTTGAGTGCCTTCGGCTGAATGTATCATATTACTTTCTTTCCCAAAGGACAGAGACTGGAATAGTCAAAGTATTTTCTCCAAATTTCTTTACCGCGATGAAAGTATTTTGAATTACACACGCTGGTGGAATTATCATGGCAACCTATACATTACTGAAATAAGGAAAAAAATGAAGTGAACTGTCTATTCAGATAGGAGCATTTGGCTTTAATAATTTATTCTGACATATCCAGGACTTGGCTAAAGGTCACTGGCAAAGGCAATTCCCTTAGATTTGTGGGGTTTGTTATGTTGAATGAGGGGAGTTTTCATTCTGTAACAGACCTGAACATGGTTCTTGCTTAGATCCAAATACCCCGCCTGCCATTTGGTCATAAATCCTTGAGACATACCTGCCTTAATGCCTCAGGCCAAGTAATACATTCAGTAGAATTTTCACGAGATTAAGTGTGTTGATAAGAAATGTGCTGTAGCCATTCTCAGAGTGATTTATAGTGAAAGAATAACATTTTTAATGAGTTACATTAATTTCTGGTAATGATCATGCAATAGCAACTCAATATGGCAAATACTGTGTCATTTAACTGGGATAGTTGATATTGCACATTACAGCTTGCTTGAGATTTTGTTTTACTTATGGATAGACAAACACTCACATATTCATATAGAATTTATAAGAATATAATAAACGTAAAGATATTGTATAATGCTCACATCTAATTGCGACTATTACAAGGAACAGCAATTTGAGAATAATACAATTGCTAGTTGTCAAATAAGGTTTTTCCATGAAGTTAAAAAGAAGACTACTTTCTTGAATTCTTATTTTTTTCTATTTTGAAAAATCTTTCAAAATTACCTTCTGTCTTTCTTGGTTATGGTGAACTGAGTTTCCCTTTAAATGGTAATGTCACTGAAATCCTTCTAAGTAAATGTATCGGTGTCTGGTTCCAAATCATTTACCTATTAAAAGACACCATATAAATACCCCAGAATGAATTGGCCTGGTGGCACTCCACATTTACTGGACTGATTTATATCCTACTTAAACAAGTTCCAGTGTCAGAGGGAGTCAGTGGAAGGTACCTGGGTAACTGAGGACAGAACTTGGCTCGTATAAATTCATCATTTAAACAGAGACATTTTTCTAAATGCCAGCTGTGAACACTAAAGGCAGAGTTAATTTTTTAATGTATAATTAACACCAAAATACCTGCAGGTCTTGTTTTCCTTAACTTCCATGCTGCCCTGACTCTTTCATAGGATCACAAGTAATTTCAGTTGAAAGGGACCTCTGGAAGCCGTCTGGGCCGAATGCCTGCTCAAAGCAGAGCAAAGTTAGATCAGCTGGCTCAGGGCCTTGTGCAGTCAAGAATAAATATCTCCAAGGGTGGAGATTCAACAGGTTCTGTAGGTAGCCATTCCATATTTCTCTCCTCTCACTGTGAACATTTTTTTTCTGTTATCTAGTATTTCCAGTGTTGTGACCTGTGTCTGTTGGCCCCTCATCCTATCACCGTGCTCCTCCAAGTAGAGTCAGGTGACATCTGCTGAATACGCTTCCATTAGGTTGCTGAAGATAGCAATAGCATCCCCACTTACCCTTCTTTTCCCAGGACTGAACATGCACAGTTCCCTCTGGCTCTGCTCATGGGGAGGGTTGATGTGCAGGTGTAACTGCTTGGAGCTTACATACAGCTTTACTAACAGCTCATAAGAGTAGACACTGTCCAGCTCCCTCCTTCTCGGTTATGTTGGTTGAGAGGCCTGGCAGGAAACAGGACCAGAAAAATATGTTTTCAAATACTAAAGTCCTCAGATACAACTGGGAATATACGTTAGAACCTGAGTTTTTATTTGTCACTGCGCCATTTATATTCAATGGTATACTCCTTTTACCATAAAGCAAGCTTTTCACATCAAAAGAGATTACTTCTTTCATAAGGAGAAAAAAAAACCTTATTTTGATCTAGTGTACAGTTTCACAAATATATCAGACTTTTTCCTAAGCATTTAAAAAGCACTGCATTACTATGCTATACATACATAAAGAGATGTAATCTAATTCAAAAGCTTAAGTCAAGCAGTTTGTGTGCTTGGGTAGTAAAACTCTTCTCAGCAATGTCTCCTGCAGTGGAGCAGCTGTGCTCTCTGGTCAGAAATTTACAGGTATCTGCTGGAGGATATTGTTCCTGCTCAACTTTCTTTGGTTAGTTTTGAGCTACCATGGAAGTTGGTGCTCATGGGTAGTTTGTGTAGCTGTCTGTCTATCTGACGCCAACAGAGCAGCAACACGTACAGTACAGCAAGTGTGGTATTGGAAACAGTTCTGCCCCAAAGACAACATCTTTTTTTTTTTTTTTGCTTTAATCTTTCCAATGACCTGAACAAAGGCTCAAGGAAAATGTTGTCCTTGTGCTTTTATTTCTCCTACTGTCTTAATAATTGTCTCAAGAAAGGAATTAAGTTTTCAGTCAAGATTTGTCCTACAAAAACCCAGGATGCTTTCTTTTACGATTCCCTCACAAGTCTAGATTGTGAATTTTGGTAACTTCCAGCACTTTGTCTTTCTCTGTCGTTTTCAGTATGGGAAAATCTCAAGTGTTTTCTTCAATATGACGGACAGATGAATACCATTCCTTCCCTTCAGTAGCTAGAATAGGGAGTGAAATGACTTGCTCAGATTATGCAAAATCTCTGGCAGAAGTATAAAAACTTCTCAGAAAGAAGTTACAAGGGTATCAAAAGTGGCTGCTCCATTTGGTGGTGTCAAACAACAGCCTCTGCCATAAGTAGCAGCATGATTGCTCCCTGTTCTCACAGGAAATAAGCTGGGGGTCGTAATTAAGCACCACAAAGTAGCGAATTGCTGAGTCTGCACTTCCTTCCTCATTTGCTTTTCCTCGACTGTCCACTACATGTCAAAAATATCTGTCACTTTCAGACTAGTCTGTTAAACTTCATTATGATTATCATCTGAGCAGCTAATTTGTGCCAGTTCTCTTCCTTGCCTTCTTTTTCAGAACACTAAAAAACCCTGTTTCACAGTGACATAAATTTTCTGCTTTGCCCTTTGTGCAGCCAGAGTTTACCCTGGGCAAAGAGAATCTCTCTTTGCTCGCAAGCAAAATGTTTGTGGGGAAGGAAAACAAGGAAGAGGAAGTGGGAATAGGATGGGGAAGGGGACATATAGGTGAATATGGCACTTTGAGGATAACAGCCATGACAGGGTTCAGCCTTCTGTTTTCAGGAGACCCTCAACAAGTAATCAGTGTGCAATGAGATTTTACTTAAATGTCTGCTTTTCTGCTGTAGAGATTAATATCAGGAACTGATAAGATCCTAGTGTGTATAGCATACTTATTAGGGATTACTGTCTACTATTTCCTTTCTTTCTGCTCCAGATCTAACATACCTATTTGCATTGGAAGTATCTGGTCATATTCACTTTGTAGTCTACCTCCTGCCATAGTTCTTCTGTAATGTCTTCAGCAGTAATTCTCAGTGGCTTTTGTGGTTGGCTAGGTGTTAGGTTTTGTCTTTTGTTCCTTACGTTGTCGGATTTATCAGTCAATCTGATAGAAGAATGGTTTCACTCAGCTTTATAAATGCTTTATTTAAACCAAATTGAAAATTTTATTAGGCTCTAGGTTGGCCACTGTATTACTTTGAACCGTCTCTATAGAAATGGGATGCAAAAATAATATCAAGCTTTATTATGAGAACATCATTGTCAAGGAAATAACAAAAACTATAGCAGAGCAAATAAACATTGGGTTTAAGAGATTAAATATAAAAATTATAAACCATTAAATAAATCTGGTTCGACTAAGGGCACCAATTTTGGGAATATTTTTATAACTTTTGATACATGAGCAGTAACATAACAGTCTGCAAATGACTGAAATACCAAAGAACAAGAAGAATTTTATTCAAAAAAGAATATATGGCAGCAAAGTCATAAGAATAGTAAAAGAAAACAAACCTGAGAGTTCAGTATCAGTGAGGTAAAGTATCATAGAAATACAGTGTATAGGACTTGTGGAAGTAGGTGCAACTTTGTCATTTGGGACCTTTTAATCTACACTGGACAAAACCTAGAAAATAAAGGTAATAGCCTTGTATTTGAAGAGAGTTAATGGGACATTAATAAATATCTTCTCCAGCTCTGACTTCTGTGAATCAATTTAATGCAGGAAAGTAAAAAATGTTGATATCAAAGACAGAAAATGACAAAACATTATGCTTCAACTGGTCACAGTATGGACACTGATTATAGAAAAAATTACAAAATTGATGTTAGAAAGAAATTTAAAGCCATTGATGCAATATCTCACAGTGGTTAGGAAAGCAAACAAACTACAGGGTTGTGTCAGCAGAGCACAAGAGCACTAACCAGAAGAAACTACTACACAGAGATCCAGTAAGACAACCCTAGAGTACTTTGCTTGGCCAGTGGCACTATACTACAGACAGAAATCAGGCTTGTAAAGATGAGCAAGCCCTTACCTATGAGAACATATCGTTATGCTGATGTTCCTTAGAAAAAAAGAATTAATAAGCTTCCGTGTCATAGGATTTGTATACTAAAAATGTAAGCATGTTTAATTTAAGTTTGCAAAATTTGATTCTTAAATGTCTTAATTTGAAAGTCTGGTCTCCATTTGGGACACTCATCACCTTTTTAGGGTTCCTACCATGAAATTTAGGGCAGAAAATTATTACATCTTGGATGTAGAAGCACCCTGGATGCCAGACTTCCTCACTGTTAACAAAGTCATCTTCACATTTCCAGTTTATACCAATTCCTGAGATACTTTTCCAAACATGATATTACTGTAAGTCTTGCTCATATTTATCATGATTGCTGTTTTGTCCCAGATCCCCTTTTTAATTCTTTATTTTATAATACAATTTCTCTTGCTTATTTCAGGCATTAAAAGGCTATGTTCTATTGTAATTTTTACTGTATTCTATCATGTTTTTAATAACATCCAGAAACTCTACATTTATCAGGGGAGTTCTCATTTGGCAGTTAAATTCTTTTTATCACAAAGTGGATACTATCAGGCTCTTTGAGAGGAAGCAGGAGACAAACAATGGGACAAAGATCAAAGCCAGCAGCTACGCGGAGTTTCTTGAGAGGAATCCCTGACTAGAAAAGAGAAGCTGGCTGACAGCATTTTTTTTGTACAACTAATGAAAATTTCCCAAGAGGTTAAACCTTCTAATAGCTTGGAAGATGTAATAAAAACTCATTTCAGACTAATACAGAGTTCCAACAATATTTCATATGTATTTAGTTTGCCCTTTACTGCTGGCTCTTTTTCACCACCTTAAGCTTCTGTCCTGCAACCGTGCACAGAATTAGTCCTGTTTATTTCAGTGGTTATTCCCAGAAAAACTGTAGAGTAGGATCTCATTGCTGCTGATTCTTCTCTAACCTTTTTTTATTGAGAGGATCTGGTCTGTTGAGCAGTATTTTTGTATTTTATCAGTACTGAAATTTAATCTCAAACCCTTTGATGAACATGATAGAATAACTGCCTATGATTGTACGTATTCCTTTACTAAAATGCTTCTAGATAAATTCAATCATTAAAATTTTAGTAAATTAGTAGAAGTGGTAAAATATTAGTACATTTGCACAAAACTCCATGAAGTCTCATTAGGAACTTTCATAAACTCTGACTTGTAATTAAGAGTTTCATTCAATTATCTGGAATATACTCACTTGATTTTAACATTACTGCAAACTGATTTTTTTTTAATTAAAATAGCTTCTTTTAAAAAGTTTTCAGTGTAGATCAGAGAATGCAAGATGCAGAAAATAAATGTGGAGAACAGGCAGAAAAAGAAGGGAAAGTAACAGAAAAAAATTGATAATGATCAAAGAGTTAGTCATGTATCAAATGAAAAAAATATGAGAATTACACAATTTAGGTAATTTATTGAATAAAGTGAAGCAAATTATCCAAAATAAAAGTCAGTCAGCAAAATTTATCTGTTTTCTGGGAACTTTTAAAAAGTGTTTTTCCGCTTACAACTGCAAGTAATTAGGTACAATGTTTATATAATGTGGCCTGTGGTTTGTATTCTAATTTGTTATTTACTCACAAGAAAAAGCCCATCCATTAAACCACCAGAAGCATTTTGTGCAGTGTTATGGGTTTTCCTAACAGGAGATCCATCACAATAAAGAGGACTGCAATTATTAAGGTCTGACAACTACACAATCCAAGTGATAAATTTAAAAGCTGTTTAACTATGACTCCAGCAGACTGTAACCTGCGATAATCTCTAAAAACACAAAACACTTCAACAATTTCATCCTGTATGGTCAATTCTGAATGCATATGGATTCTCAGAAATTTTGAGAGGTCTATCAGGAAGGTAAATATTACACAGAAAATGTGTGATTCGTTTCTCAGTTTCTTGTTTTTGTCGGCACGCAGCAAGGGACGGCTGCTCCAAAAGGGAGGGGACCCTCAGGGGAAAAACAGAAAGTAAAAAAAAAAACCAAAATTTTTGTTCTGAATGGTGAAATCTCCTTGCGCATGCCTCAGCAGCGTGCAGACTGTCCACTTGGACAGTCTTCGCACTCTTTTCCCTGATATTCAGAAGGAAAGAACCTGGGAAAACTTAGGCAAGGATATTGAAAAAGTCTGCTGTGTATCAAGTTGGTGTTAGCTGTTTTCTAACTACTTTGACACTCAGGATTTTGGTGGGGTTTTTATGTCATTACATCTATACTCCATGGCCATAAGAAATATGTGACTATGGCCTCAGATTGAGTCAGCATTTCCAGGACCAACCTTGGTCAGATACTTACAAGTCAAGTGACATTTTCAGCATAGACAGGCAAAAGTGTTGAACAGCTGACTGGAGTGTAAGATAATGATGCTCAGTCAGCGCTCGTTTAGATGTGCTAGGGAGCTCCTTGTTATTTAACACACCCAAAATGTCTTCCAGTGCTATTTAAGCTGTCTTACTGATTCAGTCTTTCTATTGGGATCAGGAACTTCTTTTTCAGGGAAACTTCTTACTGGAAGTTCCTTCTCAGTGGAAGATTTTCTTCCTTTCATATCTCAAAACTGGCCTTCACATCAGCAAGCATTTTTTCCTCAGCAGGCTCACCTGGAGAATAAGAATAATAAATATTTCTTGTGACTATCTTTGTTTCTCCAAACCTGATAAACCAAAGTATTTCCATGAAAATTAATCATCCAATTTCTCTTTCTGAATTATTTTCTTCTTGGAAAGGCAAACTTCTGCTTCATGAAGACCACCCATTCCCAGCCTGGACTTCTTGCTCTTGAAAACTCTTTGCTCAGATCTTAAAGTCAGGCAATGTTATTAGCCTTGGCTGCTGCTGTCATTGCTTAAGACCTAATTGAAAGTATCTGTTGCTGACCACGCATTTTTCATTAAGACAGAATCTTATCCTAATACTGTCATCCTCATCCCTTCTCCTCCCTTCTCTTTTTCCTTTTTACCTAATACACTAGATAAGCATGTAACTGTAAGTATACTTGTAGTGTCACTGAAATCCATGAGGCCACTTTATTTGGTTACACATTTGTGAGTGTTTGTTTTATGCTTGGCAATAGGTGTAGCTAGAGAAAGACTTCAAGTCTGCCACTAGACAATACTGTAATGCAGGTAACAAAGAATACAGGGGAAAGTGGAAAAGGAACTTAATTTTTATCTTTGAATATGAAGAATGTCGAGCAGCAAATCATTTTTTCAAGGTTGAAAAATTACCAGACTTCCATTCTGCTGAAAGAGGTAAGGAAATATACTTTTTTTGTATTTATATAATATCAGCAAAAGTTAGTTTTTCATATGAGAACTGTAATTCTGGAAACCACATATTATAGTTAGGTCAGAGCATATTGGTGGCAGAAGTTAATGTAAGTTTTCACCCAGTAACAGATATGATACTTCATTCCATGAATTACTATTTCAGCTGCTGCTAGCATAGGGGAGACAAAATATAGAAATGTTGATTTAGCCACAGATATGCAACAGTTTGTGTTTTTGTAAAATGGTATACAAAAATAGTGAAGCTGAATTAATTTCTACATGAATCCTAAGAGAGCAGTAACTTCTATAAGAAAAACTAAAAGAAGATAAGTAATTTTGCAGGAACAGGTTTTCTTCACCTTAATTGTCTACCAAAAATAGATTGAGCATCTTTACCGAATATATGCTTTATTAGCATATTTCCCCTCTATTCTTAAGGAGGGCTCTGTTCCTCTGTATGCTCATACTTAAGAAAAGGTTTTGCTTTTATTTTAAAGTTGTGGTAGGTTGCTCCAGTGGCATGGCCCACTTGCTTTAATCACTGTAATACACTCCAGATTGGTAAAGAGTGATTTTATTCTGTTCTGTAATTCCATTATTCTTTATTTGCCGAGATCTGTAGTGGTGTGTGTGGCAAAAACGCAAGGTATTATGAAAAAAGAAAGAGAAAAAATTAGTTTAAATTTTTAATGTATTACAAATGTCATTACAATTTTCTATTTGAGCTCAATGTGTTTATTTAAGATTGTCTTTTCCTTCTTCAGGTTATTTTAGCAGAAGTAAATATACTGTTAAAATTGACTTCATTTTATAATTGGCTTTAGTGATTTGGCCTCTAAAAGATGTCATTAATTTGATAAGACACTGTGCTTTACTTGAGTAAATACCAGTTGATATATCCATTATTTAAATGCTGCAAAAGGTTATACACATTATATTTATTTATCGACAACAAAACTACCTGTATCAATGGTAAACAGAAGCAGCTTGGTTTCATGCTCCAGACTGGAAAACAACTTCAAAATGCTGATTATCCCACAGCTACCTTTTCTGACACCCTGAAAGCTCTCGCTTCATTATCACCAACTGCCATTGCTATTACAGATTCGTAGGTGAAGCTGAAAATTGTAACCAGTGAATCTTCCCATATTCTAATGAAAAAATAACTATCAAAATTATGCACTACTGAAGGGAAAAAAAAAATAAGCAGGGTTTCTTTCAGGCGTGCCCAGGTTCTGCCGAGTACAACAAAAGCCCTATCCATTCAGGAACCAGCCCAAGCTTGCTGGTATTTTGCCCCATTCTGCCTGAAACAACATGAAAGCAACAGAATGGCTGAGAAAAACTTTTACAAAAAGTAACTCAAATCCTTTTGACCACTGTAGGTGGGGCTGTATTGGATCGCAAAGGTGTGGGCAGATTGGACAAAAAGTCTTTCAAACTAAACTGCCCAGGGAGATGGATTACTGAAGAGTTACATTTTTTTCTGTGCTTATACTTGGAGTTTGCAGTTTTTTATGTACTTAGGTCATTAATATAGATGCTGGTACCATTCAAAACTGGCATAAACCAGGTGAATCAAGTGAAGTCAGACACCTAGCTAAACTCTCTATTTTCTTTCTATTTGTGGGGAGGATACTTTATCATCTGGCAGAATTTTGATAACAAAAATCTGAATTGACCTGGCTGCATTGCTTATATCTTCTTCCAGGCAGTCAGACCCATTTTCTAAAAAGTCCACCCTCTGATACATCCATTTGCCCCATCACAAATGAATGGATAGAGAACGATGTCACATCTTCATCTCCTGACAGATCGTTTTGTCTTTGAGGCCCTTTCTATATTCCTACTGCTGTGTGCACCGTGGAGTGCTGATGTAATGCGGGAACCATATTCATAAGAACTATCAGACCTCCAGATGTAATTAACAGCTAATTAATAGCCCTTCTGGCCCTTGTAGTTAATACTATGTCAAATTCAAGAAAGAATTTGGAGATATAATTACGAATGCTACTTATAAATAATTAATTGAAGCACCTACAAGATTTTACCTTGACAAAAATGTGATTGCTAAAATTGTCACTGACTAATACGTATTTGGGAGGAACAGACAGCATTTAAAACAAAAAAGGTGCATTCCCTTTGTCCACAAAAGCTCATTAGAAATGAGAAAGAAGTTATAAGATGTACAAAAAAAAGGAATATGAAATGGAAGAGTGAAAAAAGTAATTTCTTAGAAATCTTTTTCAGTGGATGAAAACATGCAATATTCAATGCCGGTTGCCAGGGACTGGGCTTTGCAGCATGCTGGGGGTGATTGTCTCACCACAATGCATATTACAAGACTGGGGACTAAGTGGTCACTGTCATGCACAGTTCAATGTTATAGCAATTTTTATTTCATTTGTACAGCCTTGCAAAATTTGTTATTTACAAAACCATATGTATTCTTTCATAGTCTGGGTTTTCAGTCTGCTTTTCATTCACCCATGCCCATAAGTCACCATTTTCTATTTATATTATAAAGTGATATATGATTTATGAAAATGAATGGCTTACATGCCTAGTGGTAAATGTCTAAAGTACCTAGAAAGTGGGTAAAATACAGTATAAGTGCATACAATACAAAGGTGCAAATTAGTCTTCTATTTTTGTTGCCTTTAACAAAAGCCATAGGTTATTGCAGCTACAGCGTTGCTTGGGCTTGAGATGACCTCTAGGGGTCACCTGATACTTTCTCTTATCAAGCACAGGGCTTATTTAATTATTTCTACATCACCCCAAGAAATAAAAGACTTCTTGAACAGTTCTTCAGCATAAGCTAGTGATGGCACACTGTTTTGTATATGAACTCTTCTTTGTTCAGATATTATGCGTTCTTTCCTAACGTGTAACCCACATTTTCTCTTTTATGTGTTAAATTAGTTCCTCGGTCTTCTTTGATTAATCCAAAAAAATGGCCTACTTTATGACATGCCTTTAATTATTAGTAGACAGTTCCTGTTATATCATTTTTCTACAGATGGCACTCTATAATCCCACATAGATCTTGTTTCCCAAGCATCTCTGCTAGTTGCAGTCTACCCCGCTTCCTTGGCCAGAGCACATCCTTTTAAATACCGTGTCCCTAGACAATTATTTGATCTTTAATCGCTGTTGAGTAGTGCATAGCCATCTTGCTCAGTATTTGGGTTGTGCTTTTCCAGAGTGAATGAAAAATAACATCTGAGCCTAAAGGGAACCCTACAAACAAAGAGAAGGAAAAGGATGATTTGAAGGGGAAAGAGCGATGTTAACAGGGGTAGTAGCTGGGAGAATCCTGAAATTCTCCCCCTTGGTTTACTCGTGTCAGTCAGGCACAACCATAGAAAAGGAAAAGCTGATGTTGTTCTGATGAGCCCAGTAGGAGTACGTATATTATTGCCTTTCTTGCATACAAGTGTTCCCATGATCAGAGGCAGGTTCCTTAGATCGTCTCTTTTGCCGTAAATTGTCTTATGGTATGACATTCCAGTATCTTAATACAGAAAAACCACACATTTCTCTCTTTTGCAGCAATGTGAAATATTAACATAGGATCAATTTATATTTGATACTGCGGAGAGAAATAAAGGTCATTGTACCTTTGCTTTGTATTTATGATGTAGCAATCTCTTCTGGCCCTAAAAGATTGGAATTTTCTGAATCATAAATGTGGTTTTGTATTTTTACAATGTATGTTTTGTCTTTGATTGCTTCCTAAATTTTGAATAGACTTTTTTCTTAAAATGATAAAAATAAAGATTTTTCATCCAGTGAACACTCTATAACTTTAAAATTTCTTTCAACTCTGATTCATGGCAAGAAACTGAAATCACAAAATATTTAATGGAGAAAATATTCTGAAGTTTAATTTGGACATAGCCAGATGTTTGTTTTGAATTTTCAGTCAAAACAAAATAGTAGCATTGTAGTTGAAAAGCCTGCTGCATTCATGTTGATGTGAGATCAGTCTTCATAGACATATTTCATAATAGTCAATAGTCTAGTGACTCCTCTGATTCACCATGTTACTACTTCAGAAGGAATCTCATAATGTAGTGAAAGACAGACCTTCAGGGACTCTACCCTTCTGGGAAAATGTAGAAATCTTAATTACAGATCCTGTGAGAAAGTCACTGGTTTTGAAAGATGGTCAATGTTTTTTTTGACTTGGGGGGGGGGAAGTTATTCAAATGAAATATTTCATTTTATTTTACTTATTCAGAATGCACCATTCCAGGAATAAATGCTTTGACTAGATTTTCCAAATGAAAATTCAAAGAATGGGTTGGGTTGGAAGGGATTTTTAATGGAAGATGTTAATTATGAAGAAACTACATCTATCAATAAATTAGGATATCCAGATAGGCTACTTAGTAATGGTACTGTGTATCTTTTGATTCCTGACTTTTTTCTGATCACTCTACTTCATAATCCATCTATCAATCTGTTAACAATATATTGAAAAATTTTACACTGCAGAGTCTCAGAAACAGACCTTTTGTATCTAGTATTTGAATAGTGCCAATAGATAATGGCCACCATTACAATACAGTAATTATTTGCAGCATGGCCTGTGACACCATTGCCAATATTCAGTATTTAGGCTTTTTAAACATGCGCGTGCATCTTACAGTACCATTAAAAATACATTTGAAGCCATGTATTTAGTGTTCATATACACTCTGCATGCATACACATGCATTTCCAAAGTCAAGGAAAGCTTCCTTTCTCTTCAAAGCTGATCATCTCATGGTATTTTTTGACTAGCTATGCTGTCCATCTCAATTTTCTCAACTAGCGCTCTATCTCTAATGCTCTATGAACCATTTATTCCTTCCTCTGTGACTTTTAGGTTTTAAGAATAGTACATTTAGAGGAAAAATAACAGAACAAAACAAATTTTATGATTTCATGCTTTCTTTTTCTACATGAAGACAGCCAACCAGCCAAGCCAGGTGTCTCTTCACTCCTAAATTTCAATACTCTGTTATCGCTTCCCTTCTCCCAATAAAACCATGCACACTAACACTCACATACATTCACTTCATGAGTCCCTGTTTAGTTATCCAACTATTAGGAAGCAAATACTCTATTCTACAGTTCTGAGGTAATATTCCAGTTTATACATTTCTTAGTCAGGATTACAAGCAGATTTTCACTCTATATCATTGTTTTTCTTTCTGATCACGTTTTAGGTTATATCTATCCACTCATCTCTCTCTTTTCTTTTCTAGCTAGTCAAAGGTGGAATAACCATTGTGGTCACAAGAATAAAATTGACCTATGTACTTTTCCTAAATTTCTTATAGAGATTTCAAGAATCATAAATCTACTCGAAACCAGATTATATTCATGTGGATATTCCATATGGGAAATTAAAGAAGCTTCAAATTAGGTTCTATGTGGTCTTCCAGAAACTACTTTTGTATCTTTTTTGCATCAATTTGGCTTGTAATGCCCCCTCACTCTTGTGGTCCTTTTAGTGAAATAAACAAAATGAAAAGCCTCAAACCCGTACTATCTCAGGAACTCCCTTGTGCTGTCTTCTGCCCTCAGAGAAACTGTCTTTACAAACATTCCGTGTTTATAACCACCACCACCAGTAATTTCCCAGATCATTTCTTGACACCTTGTTCAAAGGCAGGGTAAAGCGTAGTTACTTCCTTCCTTTGGCACTAAGGTACTAGCCAGTTCTCAGCCAGATATTGTGTGAGCCTATATGAACCAGTCATCTCCATTTACCCATCCAGGTGATCTTCCAACATTAGATTTCTTCTTTGATTGATGTTTAATTTTTTTATAGACATGTGAGATTGTCCTAGGAAGAAAAGAGCATAATCTGTGTTTCCTAGTGAGAATTCCTTCCCAAACCCCAGCACCCCGCAGCACCCGCCCCTGTAGAGACTCCAGCGATTTCAGAAGACAGCTCCACTTATCTGTCTGATTATGGGTCCCACAGTAACTGCACGTCCACACAACTTTATTTGGACTTGCTATTTCCAAAGAGACTGTATAGCCCAAAGTTATCAGTTTCTTTGGACTTCTCTCCAACAGTGGACAAATTTAAGAATAAAAATCAAAATTAATTCTGAATTATTCTGAAACATAGGCACTTGATCTTCTAATTATGAGATTGGAATTAAAAGAAATGTATAAAGAAAACTCTGGTTTTAGTATAATAGCTAGATTTCTTTCCAGTTCTTAACTTTTCTCCTCTAGGATACCGAAGCTATCAGAAGTGTCTGTCCAATACAGCAAGATCTCATCCTCTGAGTACTGACCCAGAGCTGAAAATAAAGCTAGCTTGCAGGACTGGCAGCAAATTCCCCAGAAGACTTCCCACTTAAAACAGCATTCTGTTAGTTTTCTGTGCTCAAAAGATGACAACTTTCTTTCCCTTCCCCACTTTAAACTTAAGTCCCTGCATCTTACCCAAGCCAACACAGCTTCTTCATCTATCTTCAGTTAGTGTATTCCCTTTGTCCTGATTTGTTACAGCACTGTTGGAAGTGTTACAGTCTCTGTCAAGTTATATATCATGAGAATTATGTATATACATTTTACCAAGTGCATAGTCTTCACTGCATTAACTTCCGTAAGGACCATGCATAGCACATAATTCCAATAACAGACTTCTGTGACTCTTGTTGGCAGCTCTCCCCCCCCTCCGCTAGATCTCATTCTAGCCAGGAACGGGGACTTCTTCATCTTATTACCCTACTGGTCAGATATTTTTTTGATTCAGACAAATATGATAATGGTAGTCTTTTCCCATGAGGCTAGTTAACAACTAGCCCTGCTCATCTGAAATTACTGAATACACCCTAGTTGAATCACTGCTGCTCAGCCTAAGCCACTGCCAGGTTAGGAGAATCACACGGTGTCTACCATTCTCCGTCCTTTAGGACCTACGAGTTTCCCTCTAGCATCGCATCACCTAAGAGAACCAGGCCCACAAACCAGCCACAAGGGGTGAAGATTGCAGGAAAGTATAATGGCACCCAAAAAGTTCTGAAGCCATTCGTAAGAAGAACAAACAATTTGACAGGATTGTCCCATTGCTGTAAAAGAGAAAGCAAGCTGCCTAATTCCTTACAAGAAGCATCATGGCCACCAGAGCAGCTCCTCATAGTGATGTACAGAGACTGCATGAATGAAGTGCTGGACCAAGCTCTGATCAATGTGATCTGCACATCAGCATACTTTGCTGATCAGTTCAAGGGGAAACACAGGGAATTTTTAAGAAAAGTTTATATTTCTGATCTGATCAGACCCACCCATACTATCACTGAGAGAGTTTGGCCTCAACATACACATCTAAGATTTTGGAGCTTTGAAAAATATTTGCTAGAACTCATTAAATGGATCCCTGTCCCTTCTAACTAGATTCCCGTTAGTAAAATAACTTGTTAATCTGCCTTCAGGAAAAGACATTCACCTCACCTGTTGAAACACACAGTGGCCCACACCACCCTCAAACCTGGACCGCAGCCTGTCAACAGTCCCCGCTTCTCACTCTCCATTTCTGCCCAACCTGTAATGTCCACAAGAACATTAACTGAAGAAATGGCCTGTTCATGGCCACGAGGGAGGCAAAATTTTTCTCTTTATAGTCACAGATGTCTCTGGCAGAGCAGACTGTGAAGTATCCTAACGTACATTCCTGCTGTGACAGAGGTGAATGATCCAGCACTTCATTTATTTTTGTCTTTACTTATCTGGTCCTGTCAGAATGAAGGGTGGTGCACCCTCTCTTCAATTCCAGAACAAGAGCAGGGTGAGAGCAGCAGGTACAACCATCTCGGCTGATGACAGCATGCAGGTGCAGGTATGTCTCACTCAGCGCTGACGCAGCCATGACACCCACTCAGCTACAGGCGGTCAGACCTTAGAGAGAGCTGCCGGCTGGAAAGGCATCCAGGCAAGATGAAGGTGAGAGTGACTGACTGGGAGATGTAACTCGTGCTGAAACCATGCAGATCTTCCCTGTCAAAATAGTACAACAATCTGGGTTCACGTTTGCCTCCTCACCGAGCTTCTAAATTTCTACAAATGCCCTTTCTTTCACCAGCCCGCTGTAAACCTTCATCCTTTCCTAGGACTTGCTAGTTGTTACACACTTGCTTCCCTCATGCAGACCTGCGATAGTCTGCAGTATGTTACGATCAATGGAAGTAATGAAGTTTATGGCAGGTATAGGAACCGGCTGGCACTTCTAGCACACTTTGCCGTCATCACATCGGGCTCCTGCTGACATCCTTAACTTGTTCCTCCTCTGGCTTAGCAATTCCATCAAAGTATTGCTCCTAACTCAGAAAGCTGTTAATGGATCACATCCCACCTATACTAAAGATCTGATTTCAATTTACAAATGCAGATCACAAAATCCAGGACAAAGTGAGTTGGAACTGTGCAGAAAGTCTTGCTAGCTGAAGGGATAGATATGTGGAGATCCAAGGTATTGGAAAAGTTTAGACAAATCCATAGCCATCATTAGACGTTTTAAGGAAATACTGCCAAAACGTCTGCTTTGAAAAGACCTGTTCGTGTCACAACAAAAATGACACAATCTAGATGCAATATTTTATACTGTATTAACGTGTTTTGAAAAGATGAAAAAGAAATGCTTTGAAATGGTCCTTTTCATATTTACAGTCTAAATCTTTGGAATTCTGTTCAGGAAACATTTCAAAATGTTTATGTTTTCTCCTGATTTCGGATGAAATTGAACCTTTGTATTCTGTTCAGTCCTTCTCCATATGAGCTACATCAAATCTACATAAACATCAGACTGCATCTTTAAGATTTGCTTGACGAACTGGAGCTGTGGGAAGAAGCAGATAGTATTCAGTTAAAATCAAAATAACTTTCCAAACCTCATCATAAGATGTGCTTTTGAATTAATGCTTAGGGTTCCCTGACATTCATTTGGCAGGACTAATTAACTAAAAGCAGTTATGGTATAGAAAACTGCACCTCTAGGAGCTTGCATTACTACTCTCGGCATTCCTTTCAACTCTTAAATAATCAACAGCTGCTCTTAGTGATTCATAGAAAAACTTACTCTGCTGCCTTTGGTCACAGATGTACTAGCGGATTCGAAGTCAGTGCTGTATCGGGGTTGAGCTGAGTCAATCCAGCCGACCTGTCACCCGCCGCCGAGCTCGGTGGCGATGTGCATGCCCCAGCAGCGCTTTTTGTAGAGAAGAGGAGCTACCAGCGCTGTTTGCAGCCGAGTGAACCATTTCTGATCGGTTACTTCTTGAACGATCTGCTGTTGAAAAAACGCAGCTTCGCACTAGTTGAAGACCTAATTGCAGCTCTGAGGGACGCACACTCAGAGAGCCTCAAACAGGATTTATCTTCGTGCACAAAGCCACTTATGCCTCAAGTTCTACATAAGCAGATGGAGGTGGACCTGCCGAACAAAAGGGCTAGCGAATTAGGTTTCTGCATTTAGACAATGTGAGGTGTCTAAGAAATTTAGACTATGGACTTGTGTGTGTGCTTGGAAAGTTTGCCTTGACGGTGTCTGCAGCTTCTACATCGTTCATTGGTGTTCTCCCTCCTGCAGAGGCTGAAAATCACTGTGAATTTCAGCACTCTGAATTGGCCATGTAAAACCGTGCCCAGTAAGTGACGCTTCATTTTCCTTTCACTTTTTTATTAAGCCTCTTATTCCACGGAAGACGGAAAAGCTGGTTCTCCTTGAGGCTTGGCGGCTCCAAAGGCAGGATCAGGGCCGGGGGCACCTCACCGGCTGGTGTCTTGGACAGGTCTGCTGGGAGCGGGCCAGGGAAACGCAGCCTGCGATAGAAACCGCTCGCTCCCCATCACTTCACCTGCCGTAACGGAGAAAAATTTTTTGACTTGGTAAAAACGTTTGTTCCAGCCTCTGCTGGCCGAGCTTGTCAGATAATGTGCTCAGCCATCAAGCGTGGAACTTCCTCGGGGAAGCGGAGCCAGAGATAAGAGCGGCCATGGGGGACCGAAACTCCTTCCTCTGACATCCTGCGAAGTTAAATTGCAGGGGCGTCATCTTTTGTATTTTATCTCCGCGATTAGACAGCGCGGGTGCTGCTTAACTGGGATGCGGTTGCTGAAGTAAACAATCCCGCGGGATGCCTGTTTGTTCGGATTAGCGCAGGAACCCGAGCTCTGCCCAGATTTATTTAGACGCCCGTGTTACAAACGCAGAAAAAGCAGAGCGGCGGTGCTGCGGCGGGAGCGCGGGGAGGCGTCGCCAGCCGGCGGCGGGGACGGAGCTGGGCCGGCGGCGGGGACGGAGCTGGGCCGGCGG
>Ga0065711_1026948_pt1 | contig 56614 bp, 25 predicted proteins | sample Hoacrofraction12_FD_59098 | JGI IMG/M metagenome (GOLD analysis project Ga0065711, IMG submission 59098) | Hoatzin crop microbial communities from Cojedes, Venezuela - Epithelial fraction 12 v2 (version 2) | ecosystem: Host-associated > Birds > Digestive system > Esophagus > Crop | place...
CTCCAGGATGAGCTGCTCCATCACCTTTCCCGGGATGGAGGTGAGGCTGACTGGCCTGTAGTTCCCTGGGTCCTCCTTCTTGCCCTTTTTGAAGATTGGAGTGACATTGGCCTTTCTCCAGTCCTCGGGCACCTCTACTGTCCTCCAGGACCTTTCAAAGAGGATGGAGAGTGGCTCAGCAATGACATCCGCAAGCTCTCTCAGCACTCATAGGTGCATTCCATCGGGGCCCATGCATTTGTGGGCATCCAGATCGCTTAAGTGATCCCTCACGCAGTCCTCGACCAAGGAAAAGTCATCCTCTCTGTGGGCTGCTTCTCTTACTTCCGGGGCCTGGGATTTCTGAGGGCCAGTCTTAGCACCGAAGACTGAAGCAAAGAAGGCATTCAGTAACTCTGCCTTCTCTGCATCCTCTGTCACCAGGACACTCACCTCATTCAGCAGCGGCCCCACATTGTCCCTAGCCTTCCTTTTGCTGCTGATGTAGTTGAAGAAGCCCTTCTTGTTGTTTTTGACATCCCTTGCCAGATTGAATTCCAGGTGGCCCTTGGCCTTCCTCGTTGCATCCCTGCATGCTCTGACCACATTCCTGTATTCTTCCCAAGTGGCCTGTCCTCTCCTTCAGTCAATTTTTATTTGTCCCTGGTTATGCTAACACCATAGTTCCACCATCCCAAAGTTTTCCAGCTGACACTGAAACATATTAATCTCTTTTTGCCAGCATGACTCTCTGAATTCAAATATGTATCTTCTGCAGACAAGAAAAGCAGCATAAATGGACTGATGCTAGAACAGAATCTATTGAACATTACAGGTTTCTCCTTATTTAGGTGTTTGTTATACACATAACGGGACTGACCGTGGAAGACGGAAAGCAGAGACTTCATTTATATACAGCTTATGATTCTTTCTAGACTGGTACAAATTTAATCACGTAAGTTCTTAGAGAGTATTTGTCATGCTCAAATCTTATATATTGATAAAATGTGGGACAGGAAACACTTACAGCACAAACTTTACAAGGAGAGTATTCAGCTTCTGAAATTAAACCCTTGATGCTTTCTTAGGGGACAGAAAAAGTAGCATTTCAGCTAAAGCCTTTATATGAAACAAAAATTAAACACACAAATTTACAGAACCTTTCCAGGTTACTACTGAAAAAGCTTAATCCTCTAGAATTGATAAATCCATCATTATTTCCAGTCTTTAAACATCTCAAAACTTAAATGCTGCTAAGACAACAGACAAAAGCATCAACTCTTTAAAACTAACATGAGGGTTTGTTTTTAAAAACAGAAGCAACAAATATCACCTTGGCTTCTGATTTTAAATAACAGCCACATTTATGAGAAATATTCTGACCGATTTATGCTATTTTTTCTTGCTCTCCATCTCAAACTATACCACTGTCCTATTCTACAGGAAGTTATGGTAGTACCAAGTGGAGGATTTGCCCAATGTGCAACTTAGATCTTGTCAGATTTCCTTGTAACCCATACTATCACCCAGAAATAAACAGAATTTGTTGCAGTTTCATCTTTATGCATCATATTTTAAAAAATTAAGAGTGTTTTCTTCCTAGTAAAATGTTTTTCTCTTATATGGCATTAGTCTACTACTGGGTGATTGCAAAAATGAGAACAAAAAATGAGAGCAGAATTTTTTTCTTTTAAAGAGTTTCTAAACCCTTGTTTAATTATTTCATACTGCAACATGGATTGTAATTTAAGAAATATGTATCTTCCTGCAAAAATTACTGAACTTTTGTACATCTAACATTGAAACTATTTTGAAAACCTACAGATTTTATTAACCTTCTATTTGCATTACAGCATTTATAGGATAAGAAGACAATTTTATGATTTAGTTGATAAATAATGGAAAAACTGCTATTTAAGCAACAAATATAAGGTAATTTTGATTTAAACTTTTTCTGAAGTAAACAGAAGTCAATGCACCTGCTTTTTACTTCCTCAGTTGAGTATTTATTGTTAACTGGAGAAAAAATTGGTTATCAAGACACTTCAGTATCAAAATATATCAGTAGTAAGACTGTATTAGTGAAAACAAATTCTTCCATGGTAGAAGAAAGCTCTTCTGAAAGCTGAAAATAAGTCAAAATTATGTCCTTGACATGATGATGGTCAACCGCACACTGGGTTGCATCAATAAGCCTGCTGAGCAATGCAGTAGGCTGAGTGAAAAAGTTTTTCTCCCCTATTCTGCACTCATAAAGCCTCATTTGTAGAACTAAGCTCAGCTCAGGGCTCCCCTCAGAGACATTGAACTGCTGCAGGAAATCCACTGAAAGGCCACCAAGTTAGGGAGCTGAGAGAGACGGGGACTGAAAAACTGGACTTCTCAGTAAGGCTGTGAAATCTCTGTGTTTGGAGATGTTTAAAGGCTAACAGATGAGGGCCTGAGGAAGCTGACGATTTTGAAGCTGGCCCTGTGTTGAGCAGGGTTAGAACAGATGAACTCCAGGGTCAACCTGATGTTTTTCATGATTCTGTGAATTAATCCTTTCACAATGATTCATCTACTTTTAGAATAGTTATTTAAGAAGTTATCTAAATCACACTACCTGACTTGGAAGTCTACAACTGAAAAGCTAGTTCCTTACCAGATGAAAACTACATCCCTTGACTGAAGCTAGCGGCTTGGGATTATGCACCCCTGTACACAGACCTTTTATTACCAGCAAACGTCTTGCCTACCTTACCTAAGCACAGAATCTTAGATCAGGCACTATACAATCGAATGACAGAGTAATCACTATTGGATGAAAGGATTTCAGCTAATCCTAATTCAACACTTCTCATTTCATTTTAGAGCATCATTCTTTAAAAAAATATTGCAAGGCAAAATCCTAAATGCCAGTTGTCAGTCAGTAACTCAGTGTCCCCCTGAAACTGCAGTTTGTATGGATCTCTCTATAGCTTTTTATTCACCAACACTAATCTTTTCAAAATAGTATCTGCCACTGTAGAAGCCTAACGGGAATTATTTTATTTGCTGTGAATGCAATCCAGTTCAAAACCCAACCATATCTGTTTATCAAGACCTAATCCAATCCACTTGAATAAATTCTCCTGGAGAGTGGAGCATCGTAACAAGATTGATCACTTTGTCTTTATGGGAAAAATTTCGCAGCTGCATCCTTTTCCCAGTGAGGAACTACCGTAACAAGATCCCATTATTCTGTACCAAGGATTAAAAGAGAAATTTTTCACTCCTCTCTTTGTTCACCTTGGGGAAAATTTTTGAGTGAAAGACAGCCAAGTCTCAGAGAAGTTCTTGGAAATAGGGATCTAAAAACTTTTACAGAACCTGTGCTAAAGAACCGTTGTGACAACTGGTGTTTCTATCATGCATTGCTGCTTCCAAATTTAACACCCAAGCCTCAGGGGCTAGTGGTATCATACCAAACACTCCACGCCATTTGTCTAGGCTAAAGAAACATATCTTCTAAGTGAAGGTAGGAATCTATTATTAGTCTAATTAAAGTCTTACAAGTGTAACTGAAGGATTTTATTAGTCCAGTCAAGTTGCATGACAAAGACAGTTAAAACTGATATTCACAGACTTTCTAACATAAATTTCTTTTTCTGGTATTCCCATGCTCACTCGAGGTGTCTACGCTCCTCTTCTTCCTTTGCTCTTCTTTCTATGCTCCCCTCGGTTCACAGCTTATGGTGTTTGGTTCCCTCAAGGAGAAAGAGGGACAGGAGTTACAACAATTTGTCAGCATCCCATGTTCTTTGCCAGGAGTATGATGTTGATAACCTATTCCACCTTGCTCTTGCATGTGCTTGGGGTCAATTTTACGTATTTTTTTTAACACATTGCACTTACTAGCTCCCTTCTCATTGGTTCACAATTGTACATTATATATGAATTTACTGTATATGGTTATGTATTTTAATGTACTATATACTTGCTCTTTGTTTTCTCTGCTATCCCTAAAATTGGTTTTAACAGCTCTTGAGGTTGCACTAATTTAATGACCACTGGTGAGTTGTTTATAGCTTTGATACCTCTCGTATCATGCTGTGTTTGTACTTTCAAGACCTAAGCTATCATTTTGTATTTGTGCATTTCAGTAACCTCTGTTACATCCTTCAAGCTGTGGTTTGCTGATAACTAAGTGTGTATTAGCACAGGCTAATCATGCATGTATCTTTGCTCAAGGTCAGTAACAGTTCACTCTTCAAAAACTACGATATATTCAAATACACACACATAGAAACACAATGCTCTAGTGATGACTTGCTACACCAGTAGGTGCTAGTTATTGCAATATCTCCAGTATGTTACTGAAATTGCCTGACAATAATATACCCAACCTCTTACAAAGAACAGCAGTGAAATTCTCTTCATGGTGAGGACTTCCTAATTGCAATGTACATTTTTTTGGTCATTGAGTCTGGTGACTATCTTCATGAACTAATGCCCAAAACACTGACAAGCATCAGTCCAGAGGGATTATTTCTAAAACTCTATGTATAGAGTGAGTCAGATGACAATAGTTTGTCAAAAACTGGTGAGATACGAGCCATTTAAAACAAACAAAACCTTCAAAAAAGTATTTAAGTTTAGATGAAGTCTGTATTTCCTTACAGGTATAGTAACTGTAACACAGTGAAAAGCATGCCTCAGTATTAGTGATTCAAATGAAAAATCTTCTGTTCATATAGTTATAAAATACTCCTTTGAGATGACTTTGGCTGGAGGAGATTCTGACAAAATGGCCATGAGATGGTAGAGTTCAGAATCCTGTGAGGAGGAAGCAAGGCAAAATGCAAGATCACAACCCTGGACTTGGAGATCATCTAGTACAGCCTCCTCTCAAAGCAGGGTTAACTTCAAAGCTGATGAGAGACCGAGCTGCTGCTGTTGAAAGTTCTTGTGATCATTACCACAGCTTGTTCCTGATGCTTTAAGTAAATCCAATTTATTTTGTATTGGCACTGAGCAAGGAGTACACTTATGGGGTAGGCTAATGTGCCTCAGCTGACAACCTGTAGCTTGTTTGAGAATGTATGAATATACCAGAAGTTTCATCTCTGCTCCAGAAAAGTTCTATTCATCTCTGGCAGTAGCAAAGTTATAAATTGGACAAGTAATTACCAGAGTTCAATCATACTGGCCAGAAGTGGCATTTGGCAAATTGAAGCTTGTTTGCTATATAACTTCTGAAAAAAAGCTAAGAACAAATAGTGTCAAGAAAATATTAAACATGAGGACAGGTTTACTTTAAATTTTGTCTCAGATCACAAACAAGACTCGGAAAGCCTTTCTGGATATCAAGCGCTGTGCTCTGCTGCTGAGGTCAGCAGTGACAATGACTTCATGATTGAGTTCAGCAAGTGCATTACATGTGGAGGCACAAGGAAGGAGCTGCAGGACTGTCATGAGGGATGACAGTGGATGAAAAGTCTGGCATGAAGAAAAAGATAAAACCACACAGATTAATCTGAAGGAGAGCAAAAAAGAGACATGGTAAGATGACAAATCATGAATATGAGTTTACTTTTATTGACGGCAGAATACAAAACCAGATTATCAGAGAGAGGTGGTTACAGGTTGAAATGAAAGGAAGCAATGACTCACACAGAAACATTTAGCAGTACACATAAAAAGAAAGATTGCATTTTGAAATGCTGCGTTCAAAAGGGCAGGATCTATATGTAGCTCTGGGTCAAAAAAGGTATCTTGACAAAGTAGATATGTGAACATCGTCAGGAAGGGCAGGTAACAAATAAGAGAGAAAAACCAAAAGCCAGTAACAAAGTAACCTTGTGAAGGATGGGAGATGGAAGGAGATTGCAACGACTAGTGCAAGTTTTATTTTATTCAAATTCTCCTGCCTTAGAAAATGCATGAGTATATCACAAAAGGATCTGCTAGAGCTAAAAATGAGAAAACAACACAAGAAAAAGTATTAGGTTTTTTTTTGAAAACAGATCCTATAAAAGGGATCAATATAGGATCAGAGGACAAGTATAAAAATAGCAACATAAAAGAAAGAACGTGACCTAAGATGACATCATTCTGTTGACTATTGTTATAAACGTTGTTGAAGAATGGAGAGCCTGGGAGAGAACTGAGGATTGCTGAGAAACGATACAAGATTCAGTCACAGCAGACAAGCAGCCAAAAATAAGGGAACAAGGCAGAAAACATGTAGCAAACAATAATGCAAATGGAAATTAACCACTTTGTCAGTGGGTAGCTGGCAATGAAAACTGAATTAAGAGGTGGCTTGACACAGAAATTACTTAAGAAATACTCAACAATTGAATCATGGGAAGACAAGCAAATGCACTCTTCAAATTCATTGAAAGAAAAGTGCAAATGTGAACAAAGAGATTCACTTTAAACTGCAAGGCACTACCTCAGAGCAGCTGTAAGGCTGTAAAAATCGAGATGCAGACATTGTCCTTGTTTGTATAAGTGTAGCTCCCAATATAAATTCTCTATGACAAGTTCAAGACAAATAAGTAGGCTCTGCCATTATCAATTGTTATGTTAATTTGTACATACATTGTACAATAACAAGCCTAGGCTAAACATTAAGTTTACTACAAGATTATTTTTAGCTGACACCAGTTTCTGCAAGTGCAAGATGTCAGAGAAAGCTAAAAACAGGAAAACATTATTCCCATATGTTATCTAACAGCTCTATTGGGCGTAGTTGTCTCAACAGCAAGAGGAATTTGTCCCAGGTAAAATCCATAAAGATTAACAACAAAAAGAGTTGTCAGTACCTTATCTTTTTCATATCATCCACCCAGCAACTCAGTTTCTTCACAGCTTTTTCAAAATGAGCCCTTCTCTTTCAAATGCAGATTTAGATACATAGCTAAGGTTGTGCAGAATGCCACGTTAGGAAGGCTGTATTCCCAGAGCAACGATCTTCTTGCACCAAAGTAATTTTTTTAAAAGCAAAGTTGTGTATTCCATGTCACTCCAAACCCTCCTGTTTGAGCTGTAGTTTAATCACTAAGCAAAGGCCACTAATCTTTGGGAAAAGTGCACCTGTGTAGAAGGCCAGCAGGATCCATGTTCAACACCTAAGTCGTTAGTGACCTTTGAAGAGACAGAGTAAAATAGTTCAGTTGGAAGGGACCTGCAACAATCATCTAGTCCAACTGCCTGACCACTTCTGGGCTTCAGAATTAAAGAGCAAATCATTTTTTGTACTCTTTTTATCGGAGTGAAATCACTTAAGTGAGCTAAGGAGCTCTGAGTGAGAAGGGAAGATTGACTCAATTATTCCGAGTCAGGCAAACCCTAACTCTTTTCCAACTGAGCCAAACTGAAGAACTGGAGAAAATTTGATCATTTGTCATAAAACAGCCCAATTTTCTAACTTCCAGTTCAATTATATTTTGTTTTGAGGCCCATTAGTGTACTCCTGCATTTATTTTCTTTAATCATTATTGTGACTGTAAGGAAGTAACATTAATATCAAAACTGATAAATTCATCTGTCTTCCCAAGAATCCCCTCTTGTGTTAATTAAACAATTGTGGTGAGAACAGACTCTCTACAGTGGTGATAGTATTTTGCAGTTTTGCCTGTACAAATTTCCTGTTCCCTCTCAAATGCAGTAGTTGTTTCATTACACAGAATTTCCCCTATGTAAATACTATCTATGTCATATCGGTTCCTGAAAATTCTGTATACAGAAAGTCACACGGCAAAAGCCACTATACAAGGAAGATAAGCTAGCTAGTCTTAAAATAGTTTTCTGTATGCTCTGGGGACTTCTCCTAATTCAGTATGCTCATTTCTGCTCTTCCAGAACATTTTTAATTCATCCACAGGGGGAAAAAAAACACAATTAAAAAAAAAAAATCTATTTAGACTACATCTACAGCGAGCACATGGTCAGTAAGCGATGTGTGCATGTACTCTGCTTCCATTCTGCTGATATTATGCATACACCACATGTTAAGAATGCAAGTATGTCAATTAGCTTATTCTTAGGTAAACTACAGGAAATTTAATTTCAGCTGCCTTGGAAGGACGGGAGGCTGAACTGACCCAATCTGGATGTGACCCTAATGTTCTTTCTGGACTTCAGTCTAAGTAGCTGAATAGTAAATAAAAGCTTAGATATTTTAAGTAGATTTAGGTGCATGACTCACTAATATTCATAGAACTCATTCAACTAAATCCACAAATGGCAGCTGAAAAATATTAGTATTAAACAAAGCTGAATGTTATATATGCAGAAGACTATAAAACCAATCATAGTTCTTTTTTTCCTCACTTCTCATAAGGCTACACAGTGCTTCAGCCTCAGAGTTGCAATTCAGATCTCTGGGCCAATAACTAGTAGGGTCTGTTCTTTAGAATGCTTTGTTCCAATGTTCTCCAACAGTTACAGTATGCAAATATTTTTCTTAACTACCGTTGCTTTATACAGCTATAAGAGAGTTTTGCCATGTTTGACTTCATTAAGCGATACAGGATGTCTCCAGGCATTTAACAAAGTTAATGAAATAACTGGCATATGCTAATAACAGCAAAGCAGACTCAACCTAACACCACAGCAGAACAGAACTAACTAGTTCAAGGGAACATTTATGAAAGGACAGAGCATTGTGTCTGTCTGCCAGAGATTCTTCTCATCCTTTTGCACCCACAATTAAACATATACACCCTCAATAGCCTTCAGACTTCTGTACTGCTTGTTTACTAGTTTATTTTGCTAAATATCTCCTGGCAACACACCCAGGAACCTGGGATTTTGAGAAAGGTTCACTGTGTTGAATAGGTTTGTGTTTAATTTCCTCTCTTGCTTATAAACTTTATCGGGCAAACTGATTATTTCCATGGCATTCAGTGTTGTACAAAGGATGCCAGCTTTTCATCTCTAATATCTCTTGCTGTGCCAATGACACTTGCATTTATTTTACATCTCCTTTCACAGGATTTCAAAGGATAATGCAGTCAACTGCATTTATTTATGCCTCAGTTCTCAAGACACAGAATATAATAAACACAACTTAAACAGTCTCCAGCGAAAACAAAGCAGGACAAAACAAGACATAGCTCCCACATTTCATCATGCCTTGTGCAATGCAGGTTTGTAAGTAGAAATCTACTTGCTGAAAAAGAGAACAGATCTTTCTGTAATCATGAGTATTGTGCACAAAAAGATGTCTCTAACCCTTTTAAAGCACCTGACACCATCCCTTCCATGTTTTGATAATCAGTATTACAAAGACATCAGAACTCTGCAACAGATTACTGCAAAATTTTCCACAAAATCATGCCATATCTAATCGACAGTAACTGGGAAAGAGTCTCTGTAGGCTCTCATCATCTGTGTCTTTGAACACTTCTATTCTGTTTCAGACTATTCAGCAGCTTCCTTTTTGGTATGATTTTATTTACTTTCACCTTCTTCATGTTTTGAACTGCAGCACTGGTCCCCTGTGCTTGTTCATCCCCTTACAGACAGCGTGGTACAACCCAACAAAGACTTCTAAAAAATCTTCGGCAGAAGTTTTAAGCATACACAGCACAGCATAAACACAATTGTTTGAAAGGATGTTGAACAAGCCATGGAAGTTGAATACATCATATTTTATTTTGAGCCAAAGCAAAAATGAACTGTAGGCTAGAATTAGTAGCAAATTCTGATCCTTTGTGTTGAACTAATGCCAAATCGAATGTCGTGATTTTACTAGCCATATTTTTTTCCTTAGACCAAACAATAATTCATCTCATTTTCCATTACATACAAAGTACTATTCCAAGCTGTAATAAAGAAAAGCCTGAAGATATTCAAGAACTGCTAAAAAAGTGTCTAAAAATGTAAGGCAAACCATAAAACCAAATACAAATAATACATTCTGTGAAAATATAAAGTTTTGAAATTTTTATTTGTCAGCAAATCAATCATGATTTTTTTTGAGATTGGCCAAACAGGTTAAATGTAAATAATATATTTAACACGTCCAAGCCCTTTTCTTCATTAAACATAAAATATTACACAACTGACCTTAGAAGGCACATAAAACAAATATACATAAACTTGTTTTTTATTCAGACTTCAAGCAATCCTTGTTCTTTCTTATGTGATTTGTGCTGGTGAATCTCTGCTTGTGCTGAGGAATAATTCACTAACAAAAAATGGCAAACACTTCAGAATTGCAAAGCAATAGTGATCTAATAGGAACGGCCTCAATATCCTCACTTGTACCCCGAAGACAATGTGGTTTATGAGCTTCCGATGAGGGATTTTGAACAAAGAGCTGAGACACAGATGGCGAAGGAACTCAAGAGCTGCCTCGCTGCTCCCTTCCCTGCTGCAGAAAACAAGCTCGTGCACAGTAAGTTGTTGGGGGGGGGGACACACGGGGGGGACGGGTACGACAACACAGACCCCAAAATAGAAAAACAAAGGGAAAAGTCATAACGTATTTTACCACTGCAATGAATTTACACTCCTGCAATGTCTGTCCAGTTCCGAATCACAGTTCTTGGAACAGAGCCAGCATTATTTTCTCTTCTGACCATAAGCAAAGGTACTGAAAACGTGTTCACGCAAGACTCACAGGCTAATTGGAGAAACACCACTCTTAGAGGCAGACAAGCGTCCACGCTTTTTGGGTGTGGATCTGTTCAAACTTAAACTGCCAATAAGTGCTGGGTTCAGAATTTTCCATGCTCTTCACACAGGTTTTTTTGAGTTCAATCCCAATATGTAAATATTTTGTTTTATAAACAAAATCTTCTCATTATTTACATAATAGTTTCTCTCACAGCTGACTGGGATATGGTTTTCCATGAAAATAGTTTATTCTTTAATAATAAAACTGGATGGAATATAGTCCTATACACAAACATGGAAGCAGTTTTATTTTCACCAACTTTGCTGAAAAACCGTAAGTCTTAACTTTTTTGAAAAGTAAAGGAATGATAAGATGAGCCATACTGACTCCAGGTAACCAACACATTATTTCAAAATGTGCTTTTTCTTCTTTGCTTGCCTTTGCAGCCCCACTAGCTGATACTTTACATCAATTCTGCACAGAATACTGAATACAGAGCTAGGTTTTCCACACATTAAGCATTTTTCCTCATATCTTAACACGTACTTTAATAGTAAAGTCAGTGTTGTGACAATTTGACAGCACCTAATTCCCTGTGAAGCCTTTGCATTTATCTCCAACAAGCTGTATGCACCCAAATTTGATTAAACTTGCCCCTAACACAAAACCTGAATAATGACCGTAAGTTTTACCTACAGATCAGCACCTGCAAATTTCATTTATTACACAGTCAAACAAATTATTCTGGCTCTTGAGGCAGAATACACTGCTGTAACACAGACCAAGAGTACAGCTTCACACTAAATTTCATCCAATTTAATTGTGGGCTGCCTTCCTAATGGGCAGTTGTAGTTCCCCCTCCAGATGTCAGACAGATCAGTGCACTGATTTAATGAACATGTGCCCACAAGAGCTCACAATCAGACAAGCAAGGCAGGCAAGGGGGTACAGAGCTGGTGATTAGGATGTCAGTGGCATGGCTCTTTCTGGCAGGAACCAGAGCAAAGCACAACAGATTTTTGCTTTTTCAGTCAGATAAAGGGAATGTAGTTTTTTCTGTGGTGCATGCGTTTAACGTTCAAGTTACCTAAAACCCAAAGACATCTCACACCTCAGTATTCTGACACACAGAGATACATTTACAATGTTGTCTTTGGAAATAACCAGTAAGGTTATATATTGGATTTCAGATCTATAAAATAAGCTTGTGTCCACTGCTGAATGCCATTTCACAGGAACAAAAGAGTTTTCCTTTATACTTAACAGTACTTCTAGCTTTTCTTACTGTAACGTCATCTTTCTAACTCCCTAGGCTTTCTCATTCAGAAGATGATATTGTGGAATTAGTTATATCTACACTGCAGAAACTAGTGCTTCCCTCTGTCACTGAAATATATGCCAACTTGCTTGCTAGTTCCTCCAGCTAGGGAGCTGGAAAGGAATGCCAGATCGTCGCAGAGAGAATTAGAAAACAAGAGAAGCTAACAGGGAAGCCTAACCCACACATACCCTGTGCATGTATTTTCTCGTATTTGTGTTAAGAAACAGTCACGTCATAAAGAGGAGGAAATTAGGCACTGTGAGAGCCTGGCAAGGCAACGGAGCACTCATATTAATGCAATAGTAGCTTGAAACCTTAGAGAAAAGAGGAGACGATGTACAGACTCTCCTTCGGTCAGCAGGGGCACGCGTAGTGCTGTTTGCTGCTGCCCTGCTGCTGAGAAGCAGCAATCGCCTCGAAACAGGAGGGGCTGCCGGAAGGACAGCAGTTCACACCGCAGCCAGCCTCAGCTTACACGAGGCCTTGTGCCCAGCAAGAGGCACGATACAGCCTTGGAGCCGGAGGGTGCTCATCGTTACACGCTACGTTGCTGAGGACAGTAGCAGGCAGCCAGTTGCTTAGCAGTCTCTCAAAATGAAGTCAGAGAGGAAGACCTGACATTATCTTTGTATTTAGGAAAGCACAATTGGTTTTCCTGTGTTATCCTATTTATCTTCTCTTTCTCTTTTTCTTTCATTTAAATAAATCATCGTCAGCAACTGTCATTCACTGAGCACTTACTCAGTTTAAATAAATTTTTTCAGCTTCCAGGGCAGAGTACAAAGCCCAGACCTCTAGAAATTGAACCCACTCTTTGCTGAAGGGTTCCCACAAAAATCTGTACTTGATGTGAAAAGAAAGTACAGAGAAATCTTTCTGAAGCAGTTTAATTACTCTAACAAAACCGGTTCGCATGAATAACACTATTTCACCTCAATTTAATTAAATATTTGGTATGACAAATCCCCATGAAAAAGGTTTGCCATACAAATGCTTATTATGCTGCACTTCAAACATTTAAATTCTCTCTAGGGCAAAGTGGTTTTTTTTCCCCTCAAAATATCAGAAGTGAACATATATTATAACACACTTTATTGGAAGTCAGACATTTATGGAAATACAATGAAAGCCACGCATGATGGAATAACATTTCTAGCAGGAGTTCTCTGGATCAAAGCATCAAGTCTTTGTCTGCTCACTCAAACTCAGGGAGTCCACACAGCTTATACAGATATACTGATTTAACTGGCCCTTGCTTCTGAGAGAAACGTTCAACACAGACTGTAAAACTGGCCTAAGAAGCCAGCTGTACCTGAGCAGTCAGCACAGCAGTCAATACCCAGGAAATATTTCAGACAAACTGAAGCCACATCTTCTAGGCATAAATAAAGTTCAGGGTAAAATCCACTATTTTTTATTCTTTTCCTGCAAGGAGCAGTGAAGATGAGCGATTTGAGTTTAGAACAGATGGGGATCCCAGAATGATCTACAAATGACCTCTTGGCTCTGACTGACTGATTCTGCTGTAGCCGGGGATCCACACAGTGAGCTCAGTTTAATGGAAGTGTTAGAATACAGGGTGTGTGTGAGGGGGGTGAATCTCTCCAAAGCTAAAAAGCCTATTTGCTGAGCAAAATCAGAAAATAATCAATACATTTTTTCATTGTTTATTATTCTTTCAAAATAAAGCAGAAATTTCAACTTCCAAAGAAACAGGAACAGTTGAAGCATTTGTCTGCTTTGCTGCACGCTGTTAAACCTGAACAGAGACAGAGATTACCATTTTGGTACAACACCCTCAAATGTAGTTCTAATACAATTAATACCGGTATTCTCGAAGATCCTTCCGCTTTTTCCTAGAGGCTAACAGACTTTTTTCCTGATGGAGGAATATAATTATAGGCACAGGTTTACAAAGAAACAAGTGAGTGTCATGCAGAAGTAAGCCCTAGATGCTTTCCACCTTCTTTAAAATCTCCCTCTTGCCTATCGGACATGCCACAGGCAGATTTTCAACGTACACATCCCATTATGAGAAAACAGAAGCATATTCCTGAAAGATCACAAACTAGAAGCGTATCTTGGAGTATATAGTTTCTTAAAAAAAAAGCGCTAATCCATTTTCCAAAAATAATCCCAATACCTGAGTATTTACTTTTGGAGCACCAAAACTGGGGGAAGGCTGACACAAAATGACCCATTTCGGAAGAGCCAAAGCAATGCTTTCAGGAACACCAGCAAGCTTATCCAATTAGCAAAGATTCATGGGGCTGCTCCTCAGGTGACAGCACAGCACTGCACGAATTCATGCTAACTCTAGATCTGTCCATGAATGATTCATCCTGAATTACTATGTTTACTGTATTATTCAATTTTGAACTGATTTTAAGAAGAGGTAAATACATAATTCACATCCCATTGAAAAACAATACAAATCAGTAACATATCTTTTGTAGTAAACAACATTTACTACACCACTTTTGCCTTATCTTACACGCTGCTGTTAATGCTTCTACTTCCTAGATACATTTTAGTTTTATATAAAATGTTCTCTCTCAGCTATGTGCTTCCTTTTAACAAAAAAGAATCTTTCTGCAGTCTTATACAACTTGAATTACTGCAGGTTTCAATACCCACTTTGTTCAGCAGAGATACAGGGAACAGACTCATTCCACTTACTGGTATAAGAAGTTAAATTTTAGTAGAATTTCAGTGTTCATATAGAGACTATTTGATGGTGAAGATAGGGCTTTGTCAGATCACACATTCAATTAACTAGAAATGATTAATTCTCAGGGTAAGGGATCCAAAAGCTTAGTTTGTAATACTCTGACATACACTAGAAATAATTATTGCAACATTTGATTATACCTCTCAGTCTGAGAAATACTACGTTGTTCTTAATACTGCCGTTCTGTTCATTTTAATTAAAGAGCAAGTACCTGCTGATAAACAAACAAAATGCTTCTTCACTATCCAAAGCAAGTAATCTAAATTCTGCCTAATGTGACTCTAGGCTGTAACACCACGTCTTAAACCATGAAGGGGCTCTGATGGATACTTTAATTGTAATGGTAATTTTAATTTGAACCATGCATTTGAAGTTGACCAACGTAATTTCATCAGTTATGAAATTATTTGAATCATCTGTTATCTAAAAAGTATAAGCTAAATTTCCATACCAGCACATACAGTTCCTTAATTGCATGAATCTGAGGGTAAAAGATTTGTATATATATAGTCACTCTTCCATTCTCAAATACAACTCACTTTAATCCCAGGATCTAATTATATTTGAATCACCTGAATGGAGGATTGTATTTATACACACCATTGCCTGGTAAACAGATATGATGCACCAAGGATCTGAGAATTTGCTTTGACAAAATAATTTCTCTCATTTTACTCCCAAAAAAGGTTTTAAATACGAAATTTTGTAAGGTGTTAAGAGACCCATGCTAGAGACTATGAGATCCTGCCACCTCACAGTCCTCTATTTAGGATCTTCTTCCCACAAAAAGAGGATCAAAATATGGGAGAATTGTCTTCTACTTGCAAAGTTAAGGCAACACCACTTCTTGCAGCATTTACCTGTCTCAGTATACAGCTAGATGAGAACACTATTGCAGGCAGACTCTTTCCTCCCACAGCTTTCCGGAGAGCCAGTCAAGTGAGTTAGGACTGTTCGACTAGCACAATGCTGCTTCATTCTAATTTCAGCCCTGCTCCCCCTTGCACCATTTGCTAACATACTTCACAATTGTCTTTGCAATATACCTTGCTCTTCATTACACTATTTTGTCTCACAGTAACTCATATCAGCTAATCATATCACCACAAAGCCTGCAACAGCAACATCATCATGTACGTTAATCAGCTCTGTTGATCAAGATTTTGTGTGTGTCAGTGTAAAGCCTATGAGGAAAAAGGCACAGCCCAAACCCTTTTTATACTTCATGCTAAACTCACTGTTCTTATATGGTACCATGTGGGTAGATATAGAATTAAGTGAACATTTTTCTTTCCTCCTTATCTGCATGAGATACAGCCACTGCTTTTTGTAAGTAAAACATCAGGAGAAATATATTGTCACCATAAAAACCATATTAAATAATATTGCGGTAAAAAAGTCCTTCACAAATGTTTTCAAGCGATAAGCTAATTTAAAAATATTCACAAAGAGCACTTGAAGAATAAAATAAGATATACTGGAATATGAGCCTAAAACTACAGAAGTGTTACTATAGTAACCTATGTTGTAAAGTACTATTCACGCAGTATGTTCCTGAACAGATAAATCATCCTCATTAACAGCAAGGTACATCTTTGCAATAGGTTGGTAGAGTAAATAATGTTACAGACTCTCTAGACATACTGATGTCCTTACATCTGTTTGTGTCTGGAAAAACATTTTAAAATAAGCAAAATATAGCAAGGTCCTGAATACATCCAAACAACAGCAGCTGTGTTTAACAACACAAAGATTTGTATTAACTCTGTGATTAAGTAATAAAACCTCAGAAACTCAGTAATACGGCTCTCAATATTTTTAACGGGTTTAACAGAATCTGAGACATCATACATTTTATGAAATTTCTTCTGTTCCCAAAAGTTATTTCATGAAATAATTAATTTTTAATTTCAATGGTTAATTTCAATGATTTATCAGTCCACAATTTATATTTTGCCTTTGATTCTTTGACCAAATTGTATTTCAGGAGTTTCTTGTGCAGAATGGCAACAGCAGTATCCACTGGTTGGGTTGTCTTCATTTTCCTTAGACAAGAACAATTAATTTTCAAACTAAAATATCAGTAAGAAAAATCACAAGAGACCTTCTTAAAATAGATGATACAGTATGATACAGATTTGTGCATTATCCTCATAAACTAAATATTAAACCAGTCTACCCGCTGGTTATTCCTGGAAGGTAACAGCAGCTTGAGATCAGGCTCACGTTCATTCGAGACAGATACATTAGCTGCTTTAAAAAATGCTTCTTAACAGCCCATCCTCAAATGTTATCAATAGTTCCTGGGTGCACAATACTTTAGTAATGTCATGTAAAATAAAAACATGCGTGTATTAGAAATTTCCTCAGTCTAATTAATGTTATTAATTTTAGACAAGTTAAACTAGAAAAACACACTTAGCTTAAATCTGACTTTACTCTGCACACTGAGATATTGAAACAAATTAAATAATACTCATATGATTTGAAGATCATAAACAAAACTGTCCTAAATTCTATCCATTTCAAACAGATTTTAAGTTAATCATTAGTAAAGACAGACATAGGCAATATAAGTAATAACTCAGACAATAAATTGAATCCAGCTATAGAAATTGAGGGCAATGCTGCAGCAATTGATGACACACCATCTGACTCCCACATCAGTCCCTGCACATCTCTCTGGGACCAGGCACCACGGCTTAACCTGGTTAGCACACACTTACTAAATCACAGTCTGAGTGCATGCCCTCAGGCTATAGCAAACTCAAGTTAGTACCACTGAGCATGGTCAGATCTATTAACAACTAAGCATAAGGCCGAGTTTTTTCCATGAAAGTAAAACGATGTATGAAATTACTGAATTCAGAAAAAGCATGGATATGGGGGTTTTGTGTCATGTTTCTCCATTTCACAAAAAAAAAGATCAGAATGGATCTCTGAGACCTTACTACAAAATATGCCACATTGGTGGATTTACCCTTGTCGCTCTCAAATCACCCACTAGTTTCCAATGCTATATTTTATAAGCTATATTTTTGTCCAAGACATATTTACCAGAGCAATGAAATAAATTTGAGAGTTGGCCATATACAACATATATACCTTTAATGGAAAAATAACCATTTCCCGTAACACTGTTAATTTTAGATTACCCTACAGTAGCAGTACAATTCCAGAAGAACAGTGAAATGATAATTCAGGTAGACAGTAGGAAGAGTGAAATCCAGCAGTAACAGAAATACAGAAATTAACATATTCAAACAATATCTAGAAATTTATTACACAGCTAACTGACAGTTTTAAGTCTCAATATCTATTACAGTTGATTTTCTCTGATATCTCAAAGAATATTATTGACATGGATTTTAAAACTTTTTTATTGCCTAATATGAATTGCAATAAGAAAACGCATCTAGGCATCATCAGTTTGATAAGCCAACATTCGCATCTAACTAAATACTACTGCCATTCTGGACAGAGTCTATGCATTTATTATACAGCTAGCTGGATTTATATTTATTGAATGCACACGTGAGACTACATATAGGCATCTTGATGTAGAATATGAACATTTGCATTTATTTCAATGACTGCTATGTTTCAGATATTTTACTTTTCTTCACCAATGCCCATGTATATCCTTGGACCCAAAGCACTGAGTGAGAAATTCGAACTTGAGGTTTGTTAATGATAAAACAAAACAAAAAGATTGGCTCTTACTAACCCTGTAATTATTTTGATTTAAAGGGCAGTCAATAAATTATTCCTTTAATAAAAATGTCAGTGTTTACATAGGACAGATAGGAAAATCAGAAAAACAATCAGATATTCTTGCTGTCTCCCTCCGCTGGTTCTGCAATGACAACTGCGTAAGCATTGATGGAGCTGCTTGGGGCATAACCAATGCTCCTGACATACAAACAGGAGACAGACAATGCCCCACAGGTCACTATCCAGCAACGTTAAACCACAAGAAGACAATTCTGGTAGAGAATAGGGCAAAAGAGGAGGGGAAAACACCTTTTTTTCTGACTAAACTTAAATACACCAAATTCACCTTGTATTCAAATAATGATACACAACCTCCTCCCCAAAACATAAATCAAAAACTCAAACAGATGTGTCACGTAGATAAACCAACTGCTTTTAATACACAAAGAAGACACAACCCAAATAAATATTGTGAGGAGAAACATCAAAAGCAAAAGAGTGGGAGGGATGAAAATAGTATTACTGCAATATATTCACTGTGTACTAAAGTAATAAAAATATGATTTATCCTTTCTGCAACAATATTTTCTATTCTCTATAAAATTACTCATATCGCCTTCAATAATGGACAGAAATTTTAAATTCTATTTTTATTCCTATTTCTTCTGTAAGAAGAAAAAATTCAATTTTATTTCCACAGAAAACAAAAACAAACCTAAGGCACTTTAATAGAGGGCTTACGAAATGTACATAATCCACACACCCTTTTCTGATTTATCTTGACTTTTGTTTACCAGTGAAGCTTTTGAGAAGATACCTCTCTATTTTTCAGACCAACTGGATTAAACTTCAGAACAGAAAAGCTATCTGTATTGCAGCTTTCAGTTTACTTTCTACCCACCACAGGTGTACGCTAAGTAATTTCATTTTGTAAATACACTGCTGAGATTTAACACGCAACAATTCATAAACATGAGCAGCTAGGTGAGAAAAAGATTTATCTTAAGGTAAGGAGACAAGGTCGTAGGGTCGGTAGAGAAAAGGAAGGTGTAGGAAGATGATGAAATGTGAAATCGTGTAAATTCAATAGCAAAGCAAATGTCACACCACAGATCCGAGAGTGTTTTTGTACCAGGTCAACCTTCTCAAACACTCTAAAGAAGCTTTTAATTGAAAATGACTGGAATAATGATGAAAATTAAAAAGCTTAGGAGAAAACTCAGTTTATACTTTCCACAGTGTCAGACAAGGACTACATATTGCCAGACCACGGCACAGTTTTTGAGCGAAGGGAGTGGGAGAGAGGTTCCCCAGGATGTCCTTGTCTGTCACTGTGCAGCAGGAGGTGTCACCATGCACATCTCCTTGCTGCGATTCCTGCACCTCTGCACCCCTGGGTCAGTCCGATTCCACAACTTCCACAGAAAGTCGTGGATAAACACACCCCCTAATAATGACTAATATTTAGCCAGTGACACAGGACTCTTCATCTCAGGTGGCTCTACTTAATACATTACACAATCCAATACCATAGTTCTTTAGCCTGACATCATCTTTCCCCTGCCATTTTCTATAGCCTGCACACCAGATACTGCTTATAGCTTTGAGCTCATTGTAATAAGGATGCACCTGGAAGTGTAAATTACTGGTTACCAGTAAAATTGATAGTTCATAAAGATGGAATATGCTTGTGCCCTGAGACGGGTGCCTAACGGAGGCCCTCAACGTTAAAAGATTTTCTTTGATGCACTAAGGACAGAAAGGACAAATAAAATTATGACAACTATTGCTATTACTCCATTTTCAAACTTGTTACTATTAATTACTCCTGTTTCTCTCATGATTTTTAAAAATAATTAAAAATCAGTTATTTATTGGGTTGCACTGATTTTGAAATTATTTTAAAACTTTTAAAACTTTTCCACTGAAGAGAGAAGAAACAGGCATAAACTAATGAAGAAAAGTGCAACACCCAGTTAGGACACTCCCCTTAAAGATGACCCTGCTTTCACAAACTGTAGTTTGCTGCTTTTACAACTCCATGCCTAGAACTACTAGAAGAAAGGATGCAGGGAGAGCATTTTTCCACTGAATGGCAAACAGTTTCTCTTGTGTAGATGATCTTCATATAGCAACAGGTATAAAAAAAACTTACTATCATTACAAAAAACTACTTAGGTGACCCATGGAGAGAAATGGTACCTGAAGTAATTTAAGTTTTTTCTTTTCAATTTACCAGTTTAAAAATCTGATAATCCTTTCGGACTGGTGAGCACAGATTTCATATTGAGACTATTTCCACTGATGGTGAAGAGATTCATACCACTTGCAGAGCTGCATTTGAATTAGATTCTTTTTATTACAATTTGAATTGCATTTCAGCAATACTTACAGGCCCAAACCCACTGGATACCATAGTGTACTGACTACCATGCAAGCATAAAATGAGAAAATAAGATCCTAGCAGATCAGGCTGTTAAAATTTGAAAATACAAATGATGACCAAGCAAGTGCAGTGATTTGCCCATGGTCACAACAGGCATTTTAAGAATTTGTCCCACAGGACACCAGTATAATGTTATCCTTTTGCATGTGAAAATATTTGTTATCTTAGTGCTTTTTACGTTAAAAAAAATTAATTGGGAAACAATGCTTCTAGTTCTGTACTGCCCTCAGATGAACCACAGTATTCTTTAATAATAAAGATACTAACTCTCTAAAGAGTGGAGGAAAATGGCACCCAGTCTAGGGCCCTCTTTTCTTTCCCTGTGTAAACTATAATGAGCAGGTGCTGCCTGGTTCGTGTTAATGGTATCTTTAATGTTCTTAAGTATTACTACTTGGTGCTGAATATTATTTCTGCTTAAGTTTCTACTGTGAGCAGGAGTAAGTTTCTATATCTACACTTGTGGGCTACTTGCATCTAATAAATGTTTACAAAGAGTTTTGCTACAAGGAAAGATAATAAGAAATCTAGACAATGAAATTGTCTAGAGTTATTATAGAAAGATTTGACTGACAGTGGTTTTGTTTCAAAAATAACTATATTTGATGAGAGAAAGTGCTAATACAGCTACAGATTTGTGTCCAAATTCAGTCTTTCACTGAAGTCTTTCCAATGATTTCTTTGTGGTTAGTTCATACCTGCTTTGTGGACCCACCTTATATGAAAGTTCATTTGCAGAAACCTGAAGAAATGATATACAGATTTGCTGTACATTTAGTTACAAAGATTTCTGAAGGTTCAGCTTCTGCAACAGGATTGTGTAGGTAGAACTGTCAACATAGCTACAATGTTTTTGCTTACACTAGTACAAAAAATGCGCTATTTGAAAGTCTATTATTTCCACCAGCTGAAAGGTCATTCCACTCACCCAACAGACTTCACATCAAATTTACCATTGATAATTCCTTTATAACACTCTCATATGCTGTATTGTTTACTCCAAGGTAAATGTAAAATGTGATAAATTACTCTTTAACAATCATCCTTGGAAATATTCTAGAAGAATTATCTTGTCAAGAAAGAGCATGCAGTGAGTCAATAGTGATAAGTGTCTCATTATCACTGTAAACATCTTGTGGATGTTTACAACTTAGCATTAAAATAAAGTAATTCTACATGGACTACAGTTATTTTCTTGACATCTACATGATTGTATCCTCAATGACCAAAAGTCAGTATAGACTGTTTTTATGGTAATGAATGTTATAAATGAGACTGAACAGGGTAAGAGTAAATTCTTATGAAATCTTGCCATTTGTTTTGGAACCATAGAAACAGTTACATTCTTCCTTGCAATTTTCAGGTGACCTTCAGAATTTCAATTATGTAATTGTAATGAATTAAGACTAATTCTTGTAACTTACTGTCAACAACAGAAAGTTTGTATCACTGAATTCAAGTACTGGGATGAAACATGACAGGTGTGTTAAATTCAATGACTATTAATGGCTGGTTGAAAACATTTTCACTTAAAAGTTATTCTAAATATCTTAACAGAAAATGCCACTTTCAACAGCATTATTTTTCTGAGAAATTATTTGCTTTCTGAAAGAAATGCCACCATTTTATAAAAAAAATAATAATTTCCCTAAAATATAATTACAAAACCACTGTTAGAATACTGCATGTGTAATAATCCTCTCCTCTCTAGCCAGAGGCTCCAGTAAGACATGATTTACATCCCATGGTTTATCTCGACGGCTAGAGATTCCTGGGTTGCCCTGCCCTAAAAAGAGAGACACACATTACACGTGTGTGCTTATAACAAAGGAGCCCTAGAAGCCACAAAGCCATGGGGGCAACACTATGTCTGAATTATAACCATTTTCGTTAGGTAGAGTGGAATTTTCTAACATTACTACTGAATTTTCATTAAAACTGCTTTATGTCTTCACAAAAAACAAGTGTAAATGAAGGAGCGGAGGGGAACAGCATACTCTGACCAACTAAATGACGTAAGCAGGTCTACATTAGTCAAAGGTGATTAGAGAGCTTGAGAAGTGCATAATTAAAGTGCATAATTAAAGCTATTGTTACAAGAAAATACACAAACTGTAGGAAATACTTTTATAAACTATCCAGAATAAGGACTGTATTTTGTCATTTACACAGCACCAGTTGCTCTATCAGTGAAATAATAAAATAATAATAATAATAATAAAATAACCAATGATGTAAGAATGCATTTCAAAGCTGTATTCCTATACAGACAGAAAAAAACCCTTCTCATGTCACATGTTGACTAAATGTCCATCTAATGAGAGATAATTAGTGGTGATTCTTTAGCTGTTACAAGTTTCTCAGATGTTGCTATTTCTCACTACCTGTGAAAAACTTGTTGCACACCAAAGTCTTCAAGATCTAAATTCCTTTAATTAGTCAGGTCTCAGTAACACTGATATTTGCACAGTAAGTCTCAGTTTGCTAGACCCTTTCATAAAAGAGATGTCTAAGCAGTTGTCTTCAAAATTTCATATCGGAATCCATTGGTATTTTATGTCATAAATATGTGATAAATTTGCCTAACTTTGCTGCAGTTTGTTCAAGACTAGGCTCAATATCCTTTTATTTGCATTCACTGTAGAACAATCTGCGTTTAACAGATCTATAAATCAAAAAAATCTCATAAATAGAGGAGTACCATATAAACAATGAACCTACCATAAAAACATAATCCATGTAAATGAGTCTTTCATAGACAGAAACATGTAATTCTACCACAGAACACAATATTCAGAGCTGCTGTTTCTCGCCTATTACCTACCCAAATGAAATCTTTCAGTATAATGGTCCAAAATGATACAGGAACAAAACAGATTTTTAACAGCATCCTCCATAAATTTATTAAAAACAGACAAATGAAAGTGATTTAAACCTTCCACGAGGAAAACCATGACAGAACTAACTTTATTCCATACCCTGATGCTAAGAGAACATATTAATTCAATCCCTCCTTTAATGAAATAAAATACAAAACTTTTTATCAAAAGATGCTGTTTCTCTTCTGTGGCTGTACATGTAAGGGATCCGGATCAGTATTAAAACATTTGGTCCCAAAAATTGCTTTCTCCATACTGCGTAAATTTGCTTCACTCTGCAGTGGACTTGATCTCTGTCCCCATTCCCTCCAAAAAAACTTAAACACTTGTTCTTCCCCTACGGTGACCAACAGGAGCAAATGTGTTTACTTCTCAATCCTTTTTTTTTTTGGAAAAAGAAACTAATCTTCTTTCCAGTTAAGGAGCTGAAGCATATGAATTTCTTCCCTTTTTTTCCCAGCAAATACAAATTGTAAACTACAGAACCTAAAATCTACTTATATTTTGCATAAGACTCTTGCCTACAAGCCATAAAAACTGGCTGTGAAGTCAAAAAGGATTTTGCAGGCTCAGAACTGGAGGAACAAATTATTTTTTTTGAATGTTTTGTGCATCTGTGTACCTTTACTTATGCTTCTTTTGCACTAGTCCTGCAAATAATTTCTAACGGGCTATAAAATGAAATTTGTTAATGCGTAGAGATTAATTTACTTAGAGATTAGAACACATAGTGGCAGATATCTAGAACTTATAAGTGAGGTGCAAAATGCACATATCATTAAAAAAGTATTTAATGAAGGAATATGTCAAAATGAGGACTAACTGAATGTGACAAGAGTGTCCACCACCGCTGCCACCCAGAACGGTGGGCGTTTCAGATCACTGCTCTGCCTAAACTCAGGCTCTCCTCCCCTAATTAGCATCACTACATTTTCTGTGTATGTTAATATGCCAATTAATATTTCACTTGTCATTCTTTCTCCAGTAACATTCATATACTGTATAATCCTCTGTTGTGTTTTTTAGTGCATCTGTACATTTGGTTGTTACTTCAAATGCTGGAAAAAAAAATCTTATGCTTTTTGACTGTACATGCAGTCCTCTGCGCACCTGTGACATCAAGACCACCTCTCTATAGCATACTCATTTGTTGAGGTAAGGTATATTATACACACTAACAGAATAGCTTACGGTAGTATATTTTTTGAGTAACAATAAGCCAAACAAATAAAAATTTATCTCTTAATGGATCCACATTTATGTATCTTTTTTGCTTTGTTTTTAAACTTCTAGAACGTTAATGTTATTAAGAAAGTAAATACTAGCTATGCCACTAATAATGTCCATTTTCATATTCTTAACTGTGCAGTTGTCTTTTAACAACCGACAATTTACAAAATGGCAAAAGAGACACTTCGCTTTCCTTTTCTATAACATGATAAGCAAATATTTTCCAGTTAAAGATAGAATGCTGACTGAACATTTTGCTGCATTTAAAAAACAGTAGCAGTAAACACATAAATAAAAACAACATTCTATTATAAAACTTCTTTGAACACTTTCTACTTGGTGGAAGAATAGCTACTTGACTATCACGATGAATAGCTGTTTCAGACTAATGACTTGCAGAATGCAGTCGGGTTATTTAGCAACTAGGAAAAATCTAAAGTTGAAAAGGCAGCATTACTGGAATCTAGTACAGCAACTACATGTGTAGTTGCTTGACACACATCTAACAATTAGAGCAGGTGTACACTAGGAGAACCTTATTAAAATAAGAAAACACACAATGCAAACGAATGGCTCAGTTTAGGCATGAATAAATAATATAGGAGCTAAATGTATAACTTGCAAGAAAAATACCTTCACTGTAAGTAATGAACTTCTTGTATGACACTGATTATTGCTTTTGACAAACATCTCCAATGCCATTTTCTTAAAGTACATATGCTAGAATAAACACTGTTAGGCAGATAGTTTAACTACTTTGTATTACTGAAATCCCATTCTTGACCATGTATTTATTTTCTTTTAAATATATTACTGATGCAAATGAAGAAAAGCACTGATTTATCCTGGGTAAAAGTGTGTCTCAGCCATACTCACTGAAGTCTGCTAGGGTAAATAGGTGCAATTTTGTTGAGATAAATGGAGCTGAACCAATTTTCAGCTTCACTGAAGTTTATGGAGCTGAGGAAAGAATGTATCCCTTGTTTTGTAAAAGGACAGAAGAGTTTAGTAAAAAGGCTTAATGATAAATTTAACTGCATCAGGATCTCTGAGATGCAGTCGAATCATTTAGTCCCTGGGTATTTTGTGAAGAGCTGGCAATGTAAGTCTAAGTACGCAGTTATTTTTATGTACAAATGCTGCTTGATTGTTCCTTTTAGCGGATTTTGTTTTAGAAGAGCTAGGCTACAGATATAAATTCTTTGCAGGAATTCTTTGGGATTTCTGAAAAAAATATTAGTAGTACAAGCTGAAAAGAGCATCCTAGTAGAACATGAAGATGCTCCTAAGGTAACCGATTGACTTCCAAAGAAAATTAATGACCTTGCTGCCTCGCATTCTTATAGGAGGTTTCACCAGCTCAATACTTGTTTTCATGACTACTGTAAAACATACTTCTCTTTTAGTCATAGGCAAAGAATACGTTTAGTGATAGAGAAAGGCAAAGCTTGTATGTTGCACGTGCAGCTACTTCAAATTACCCACTGAACAAATAATGAAACTTACAAGTATCATCAGAGCTCTTACTTCTCGGCAAGAGTAGTAGATCATTAAATATCTTGTTTACATTGGAATGGATACGAAAATAAAACTAATGTGAAATATAAAAAATGGAACGGCATTCTTTGAATAATGAAAAATGGTTTATATCTATTCAGAAGTCTTTGATCAAGCTACACTCTCCAGTAGTTTATTCGGGGTTTGTTTCTCCCCTCTCATTGTATCTTTCTGTCCCACTTACTGCAATCGGAATTCTAAATTCAAAGAAAAATAAAAAAGACATTTCAAAACAATAATCCAATCATCAACAGAAAACGACAGTGGATTTGTCATAGACACTTTGATAATGAAGTTGTTATTTCCCTACCATTGTTATTACTGTCAAGGGTGATGACAGGATACAAAGCTACTCCATTACTCCTTCTAGGAGCCACTAAATCTTTGCATTATGGGTTGCAGCAGAAATACGGAGGAAATTAGAAAAAGGAAAAAAGAATGTACTTCTTGTCCCATACAACTGTGTAATACGGAAAGCCAGCAAAGGTTATCCACCCTGATGAAAGGGGAACACAGCCAAAAACTCAGCTGTGACTGGAAGCTGCAGTTTGTTTCTGTGACCAGGCGATGCAGGAGAGCTGTATTACCAGTTTGGGCTAAACTGAACTACTGGCCAGCCCCATGCTCAAATACTGCCAATAGAGCTGCCTGTGAGAGTACTGGAAGCATGCAATGGCACTTCGCAGTCTTTAGTAACTTGTGACTCAGGAACTTTCACTGCTAGACACTGCATCTTCAACCAGACACAAAATACTCACTTCCAGGAGCTATTTATGTCAGAATTGAATCTGGACCTCCATTTCTAGAGTAGACTCAACTACATTTTTGGATGTGACAGGCTGTCTATGAAAAATTCAAAATCTGGATGAGAACTTTCACAACAGCTGCAGGTGATTTTGACCACTGTCAGCATACCTGGATTAAATGCTGCTACCATTAATCAGATATTTAAAAATAAATTTGCATTTATTGAGAGATGAGCCTGTCTGGATTTCTTTGCCTTCCTATTACTTCCTCCACAAGCAGACAAATTTTTAAAAGTCTTTAAAACTGGTCCTTTTTGTCTACTTTCTAAATACTTACATATCCAATCAGTCCCACTGAAATCAGTATGATCGCACAGTTCCCCTAAAGATGCCCGTGTGCCAGCTGAACACTTTTTTGCCAAGTTCTGCATTTTCCTCAGACGGGAAGAGGAAGTTTCAGGCCCTCGCCCTTTCTCAGTTCCTTTTAAAATTAGAAGCATTAAGGGAGAGATTATGAACATTTCCAACCACTCCCTAGAGAGCGCATGCTAAAGATTAGTGGTATCTTCTTTTGCACTCAATTACAGAATTTAGCTAGGAGAGATTTAGAACGAGCTGTTTAAGCACTTAATATCTAAGTTTTAGGGGGAAATTCTGGAAAGTAAAGATATAGCTGTAAGTCTGTGCTACTCCTACTTAGTTTTAATTTAGAAATAGATAGTTAATAGAATAGTAAATTCCTTAACAAAGGAATTAAAATGTTTTTTAATAGAATTCTCTTCACTTAAAATTCTTAACCACACAACAAAAGCCTCTATCCAGAAAATGCTGTTTCAGGAGAACATATTTATTTAGTTCAAATTTAAAAAGGGACAGATAATTCCCCCTTCCTTACAAAAACAAAATTCAAAGGGCAACATAGTAGTTATTCAAACTGTTTCAAGTGAGGCATGTTAGACTGATTACAAACAATGTAATAATTTTTTTAACAAATTTGTAATTCTAATTATCATTGGCTTTCTGTCAAGTACAGTAATTAGGGAAGTTGTCAATGTCAATCCTATTATTCTTCTTGATAATGAAATTATTTAAACATCAACCAAACATGAATGTTCTATTTTTACTTGGAGAACAGTACATTAACATGGAGAGCATAATTACTGTTAAAGCCCTCATAGTGCTTAATAAATGGATCTCATCAACCAAAATTATCTGCCTAAATACCTGAATAAGATGTTCATGATTAACCATTTAGAGACATATGTATGGCCATTTTAAGGTAGCCTAAAGGTTTGTACTTAGTCCTTAAGGTACAGAAGAGCTAGAAATGGCATAGAAATCCTCGAAGCAAATCCTCCAAGAAATCTAAGACTACTGACGACTTGAAGTGCGAACACATATCACATCAAGATGCCTGGTAAAGGATCATAACTGAAGGACAGAACATATAACATTCTTTGGGATTATATTGTATGCCTTGTTACTTTCTAAGGCTAGCTGAAAACAGAAGACAGACATCATATTCCAACATATTCCATACTCTAAAAAGGCATATTCCGAGATGGCTTCAGCTTCCCTCTTTCACGGTGACACACACAGCTATTTCCAACTCTACTGAAACAGTAAGAACCTTCCCAGGTGAAGGAGGCGAAAGGCACAAAACCTGATGCTTTTCTTTTCTGCTCTAGCACCTGGTGATTTGCCGAGTACCGTACCTGTCACTGAAATACAATGTAAAGCACATTAATGAAGTCTATGATATCTGTGTTATAAACACAGACTGTGCATATGTGCAAACATACACTTTCAGTTGCGTAAACATGATTTACAACGGAAAAGAAAGAAAACAAGAAGAGCCATGTGAAAATTCTGGCTTTCTCTGCTTAGGAATTCAGCTAACCCGAAGCTGCGTTACGGAAAGGCAGCTTGAAAAAATGTCATGCATACTTGGGGCTTGGATCCTTTGCTAATATAATTTTCAAGTATATTTGGCTCTGGATAAATGAGATACACAGAGCTCTAATTTAGTCTTTATGTGTGTCCTGAATACACTACTTCAGTTACCACCCACATTATTTTCATCAAATTCAATACCTTACAAACAATCTTTCCTCTTTTAATATATTCTAACGTACATTTAAGGATCTTAAAATACAAATCAAATCTCTTCAGAGTGGAATAAAAGCACAATAAAACAGGTCTAACACATAATCAAATACAATAACCACATATTTAAAGGTGGAAAATGAACTCCTATACCGCTTGCAAAATTCAGCCAGTCTCCAACATTTCAGAACAAAAAAGAATCTGCAGTCTGAGCTCATTCAACTCATTCACATTACAGTTACAACTTTCCACTTCTCTGTTTGCAAAATATACAAAGAAAAAGGAACGAACAGAAACTTCAGAATAATTAGAAATGACTTCTTATTCTTCTCAGCGGCTACTATAATCATGTATATTCACAAATTTATTCATTATCATTAGAAATATAGACACATATGCAGTAGGTGGGCTGTGGTTGTCTAAGAAGCATCTAATTCTTAAAATAGATAAAAGGGAAAGACAGGTTTGTAAACCACTCAGAAAGCCATGAACAATAATTTTAATTTAGCTTTTTTATCACACACTGCTCATACAAAATGACTTCAAGAAAGAATGATAACAGAAACAGTCTATCCAAAAAAAATAGCCCAAAATTTATGTCCACTCGGTTTGGATGTTAAAATACCATACTGTATCTGTAGGAACAACTATTAGTAAACATATTAAGCTACTCTCACTTAGATAACATGTTATAATGACAGGCATAAGGTGAAAAATTCTGCTGTTGGGTGAATACACTCTTTTGATATTTCTCTGGTGGCTCTTCTGCGTAACAACATAAAAGCATTCTATGCAAGGCATTCTTCTTTGGATTTCTATAAGCATTCAGAGGCAACTAGAATATATACATACAATTTGTGCATTTTAAAGAAAATAATTACTTTCTGTGTCCAAATGTCATGAAGGATGAAAATGACAGAATTTAAAGAACAGAAAGATAATTTTATTCTTCAAAACTTTTTTTAAACTCTCATATTCTCCAAGTTAAACATTTACAAAGCTAAAAGTCAGACATTATGCATTACTTAAATTCCTAATGAATTTATCAACAGCAGCAAAACTCCAAGGGGGTAACCTCCTGCAAGTAGAGTTACTTAGACAGCTGCAGATTACAGGGTAGTTGAATATTTACAACACTTTGAGGCCCTGATTCAGACATGCCTCAGCACAAACTGCCCTCTTGCAAAATATTATATTTAGCTAACCTGAACAGTACAATTAAGACATTGTGCCATTAACACTTTCAACCACTTTAACATGAGGTGCAACAACTGTTCTAAAATAGAAAATATTTGCAGAGGTTTTAGAAATCTTTGCCAGGAGTAGGTTCCCTATGACAGATTTTTTTTTTCCTCCATGTTTCCACAAGGAGTTCTGATTCTCACTTCACCCAAAAGAACTAATAAAAACATTTTTTAATGAGGCGTTACAATTTTTATAGCAAAACTTACTGGGAAATAAGTACTTGGTTTTTGATAGAGCTGTGGAAATATTGCATCTACAGAAAAAACTGACTTAACTTACCTACTGCAACACTGTTTAGGAAGCACATCAAATTCTCTTTATCTGGCCTCATTTAGATGTACCTTCAAGAGTGGCTGTTTGCAGGAGTGTAAGAATCATTCAAAGACCATGGTTTGTACTCCAGCACTGGTGATTGGTTGGAAAAGCACTGAATCAGAAAGCAGTAAGTTGACGGAAAATCCTTTAGGAAAATATTAAAAACTAAATATTTAGGTAGAGGAAAATATGCTTTATTTTGTGTTAGCATGACTGTTTTAATGTTGCACACATAATTCCTACCTGTGTTTCATCCACAAACCACATAAAGGCTATGATCGCAGGAAGACATTTTGATGAGATCAAAATATTTTTGCTTGCGATTAGTAGAATAGTTCCTCCAAATCTCATTCTTCCTCCACATCACCATGTTATAATCTCTCCTCTTGTCGCCATACTATTAGAAATCTCTAAACAGAGTGAAAAATGCAATTCATTTTCTTTCTACAGTTCTCTTACGGTTCACCAACAGGAAGCTTTAGAAGCTTATTAAAGAAAGAGAAGCCATGGTACTAAAAGTTCAGTATGCTCTAGGAAGAAAGATTCCAACTTTTAGTACATTTGGTTATTAGGTGAATGACTTGGCACATCTCTAAACTGGAGGAAATGTTGAAACAGGAAACTCCCAACCATTTTTCTGAGCCACACATCATTCCACAATCCCTAGCCACGTGCTGGGTAACAGGTCAGAACTCTTTCCATTACCAGAACAAAGGATTTCTTTACATACATCACTGAGCAACACCAATAAATTATCACATGTACCAAGGTGTCCCTGCCACACTTAGGCGATTAGGGCAGTGATCCAAAGTTCACTGCTACCTATAGGATATCTCAGCAAACCAATTATGAGATTCCAATCCAGAAACACAGCAATGACTCTTCCATTTTTTATGTACACTGTATTCTGAGAAATATCCCGGTATAACTACCATTTCATCTAGATATATTTCTGATGATGATGTAATCGCAGAAATGGCAATTCTGTTTTCAGAAAAGGTCACCTTCAGTACTGCAGCAGAGATAAAGTAAAATGTGGGAAAAAGCTGACCTTCTGAAGTGTGGTCATGACTCTTCCTCACTCTCCCATGTAACGAAGGAAACCTAAAACTTCTGCCCTTGTGTGCTCTTTTGACCTAGGACACTAACTCTTTTGTCAGTAGCTGCTCTGTGGTGAAAGCTGCCACTGGAGTAAACAGGCTTTAGTTTATCTTTCAGCTAAATAATAATCATCAAAACATGAATTTCTGCTAAACTCCAGAGTGTTGTGTGAAGATACACAGTTTACAATTTTATCTTAAGGTCGTAAGTATTTTAAGTTCAGGATGTCCAGCTACTTCAAAACACACACAAAATATGTAGAAATGAAAGCAAAGTTCAGTTTCCTAGAATAAATGAATAAATGAGTCAATAAACAAAGACTCACTGCCTATCCACACAGAGCGTATGGATTTTAGTTGCCTGAACTAAAATGTTAATGCATAAATAATGCTATTCATTCATGTATTACTGAAGCTGATTGAATTAATATCAGAAAATCTTCCTCCAAAATCATGTTAATGAAGGATTACTGTAGCATCAATTTTGCATAATATTTTATTTATGAGTTTATAAGCTACAATAATAAAATTCTTAATCAGATAAGGCATTTCTGTTGTTTAAAGGGAAGTACTACCATAAAAACATATGCCAAATCAGCAACCCATCCCTGAAGCCAAAGCCATCATCGTGTCAATTAGTCAATAGTCATAATTACATTAGGAATAAAATCTTTCCAGCACTAATATTAATATCACCATTTCAATAGCTCATTTAGAGGAAAAAAGACTTATTATTTTTTCATTGCTTGAGTAAGCTCCTCACATCTGATAATTTATTACTCTAATTAAAGTGTTCCAGGTATTTCAAAACTATGGGAAAACTGTTTCTTTACAAAGGTGCAGAGATACTTTCATATTTATGGGTATATCTAAAACAATTTAAAAATTGTTGATTGTGAACATCTGAAAAACACGTAGACTATCAGACTCATTTTTCAGGTTCTTGCAATTCAACTGCTGTCACTGGCCTGATTTCAGAAAGTCCCTCAAACAAGCAATCCAATTTAAAAGGTTGCCATCTTGAAAGTAATAAAGGTAATGACTCAACAGAACAGGAATACTTACTCGTCTTTAGATATCAATTAGGCACGCTGTCTCTGTATTTTCAGGCAGAAAGCTGCACTTCTGAAAAGGTGCATCTGAGATAATGAAAAAGGAGTAGGAATAGACCCTGCACTTACTGAACAAAAACCAAGTTCCTACCCACCCTGAAGAGGGGTAAAAAGCAAGAGGACTATAGACGTCCAGAAAAAAAGCAGTCCCAAACACAGCCACAACTAGTTTCAAAGCTCTAGACACTGTCACATCACTAGTTATATTATATACACTATATATAGTCCATTAATCCATAAATTATTTTTGGATAGATAAGACTGGCGGCCAAAGTTTCAAGAGCAGCAACAGATAGGATCCACTGAAATAGTGGTTAGAAGCCACTAAAAATAAGAGCAATATAAGAAAAGTAAAATATCAATACAACTTTTTAAGAGGAGAAAACAGAAATGAACCGGAAACCTTAAAAACTACATGAGAAATACAATAAGCTTGCATATTATTGCTATCTGGAAACCGAATTTATAAATAAGGAGCACAGTCAGTTCCATGCAATTAAGCTGCAGATGATACTGCCATACACCAAAGCAGTACTCTTTTTTTTTCCTTTAACCATTAGGAAGGACATGAAAATCTTTTAACTACATGCCTATAAATTCAATCTAATTCCAAAGCCATATCATATGCTATTAAAAACTTCTAATGGACTGAGTTTAAAAGAGAAAAATAAATACCCGTCTGGAAATACTGATAGAGACATATTCTTAGGAAGTAATTAAACATGAACTTTATTTACCAAATCTTGAATCACTTCCTCCATTGTTGGGTTCCTTATGGAATAACTCAATCTAACAGTTCATCACAGTATTTCACAGACTGGCATCTTCCCACACAGAGAACATTGTTCCAAATTGTTTTACTAGCAAAACTTAGCAAGAAATTTTGCATTCATTTGCATGTGTCTGGGACTTTTTGTGTGACTGATGTCGAAGAGTTTTATTTTTGAAGAGAAACTGCTTTCTGTAATACTGCCCAAAATATCATTGCCAGTGATTTATGCTCATTCTTGAATATGAACACTGATACCCTGGGATAACCAAAGATGAGTTTGGGGTGAAAAGAAAGCACATTAAAACAATTCAGTAACTGGGTATTTTACTAAGGTTCTTGCCACTTGAAGATAAAAGTATTTGAACAACTAGTCATTTTGCAAAATAATATGCAACCAGATTTCTTTTTCAAACAAAAGCTGAATTTAAGAATAGATTCTGAAGCATAACATTCTGCAACACCAACTCAATGAAGTGTTCATGGACTGCTCATTATAATGAAGTTCAACAGTTTACATGGTCTCTCTGTAGCAAACTATATTACATTCAAGGACTTAACATAAATAGATAAAAGCTGATGTACAGCTGATGAACTCTTTTTTTTGAGGGCCTTAAGTTTCCAAAATCCATTAAGATATTTGAAAAGCCAAGATCTATTTGTCCCAGCTTAATCATCTAAGGGAGTGAGTCATTTGAAAAAACATCTCTGATTCATAAGCTACTTGCGTAATTTTAAAAGTGCTACTGCTTATCCAGCCTACACCACTACTGACAATACTAAATATGTGTAATAGTTGTGTTGCCATATTCTAAAGATACAGTAACACAAGAGAAGACTGCTTTCTCCTGTCTTTATATCATAATTTATAAAAATATGTGTGTATATACGGAGAAAGAGATCAAAACTATCTTACCACATGGTGCGTTTAGTGTAAGGTCTATCATCATTACCATATCAATTTACAAACGAAACAAAGACCCAAAAGACTTGAGAATATTAGAGTAGTGGCATGCATATAGTGACTCTTGTCCTTCTTTAACATCCCAAAAAAATTCATAATCAAGAGATTCTCATTTTAGTAAACGGTAAGGTCTCAAGAATTCATACCTATTTTATTTTCAAACTTTGAAAAAAAAGTACATACATTCTAGAAATAACATGAATATATTTAGAACATACGGAATTTCATATATTCATACCAAGTTTTGAGAATTATCATTTCAATCACATTTTCATATGTATAGTGGTTTTGCCTGGGATAATTTTCTTCATAGCAGGTAACATGGTGCTATGTTTTGGATTTGTGACCAAACCCAGCACTGATAACACGGGGATGTTTCGGCTACCGCTGAGCAGTGCTCACAGAGTCAAGGCCTTTTCTGCTTCTTACCCCACCCCACCCGTGAGTGGGCTGGGGGTGCACAAGAAGCTGGGAGGGGGCACAGCCGGGACAGCTGACCCCACTTGACCAAAGGGATATCCCATGCCATATGGCATCATGCTCAACAATAAAAGCTGGAGGAAGAAGGAAGGTGGGGGGAATGGCCAGAGTTAAGGCGTTTGTCTTCCCAAGTAACCGTTACACGTTACGAAGCCCTGCTTTCCTGGAAATAGATAAACATCTGCCTGCTGATGGGAAGTAGTGAATGAATTATTTATTTTGCTTTGCTTGTCTGCACAGCTTTTACTTAGAATCATAGAATAGTGAGGGTTGGAAGGGACCTTAAAGATCATCTGGTTCCAACCCCCTGCCATGAGCAGGGACATCTTCCACTAGACCAGGTTGCTCAGAGCTCCATCCAACCTGGCCTTGAACCCTGCAAGGGAGGGGGCAGCCACAGCTTTTCTGGCCAACCTGTGCCAGTGTTTCACCACCCTCATTGTGAAGAATTTCTTCCTAATATCTAGTCTAAATCTGCCCTCTTATAGTTTACAGCCATTCCCCCTTGTCCTATCACTACACACCCTTGTGAAAAGTCCCTCTCCTTAACTTCACCTATTAAGCTGTCTTTATCTCAACCCTTGAGTTTTCTCAGTCTCAGCTTTCCAATTCTCTTCCCCATCCCACTGAGGGGGAGTGAGTGAGTGGCTGAGAGGGGCTCGGCCACACAGTAGTATGTTAAATTTAACGAGCATCTTTCAGAATGGCTGAAAGCATTTGTGTTAAGTAGGAGGTATATAAAGGAACCACCAACATAAGTCATTTTTCACAAGAAAAGGAAGGTCTTCCTATACAAAACCCATGTCTTTGTTTTTCACTCCAACTTTGTTGCCAACAAAATTAATCTTTATGAAAGCCTGCTGGATGTCAACCTGTTTAACAACATTCTCTATTTCTTGTGAGTTAAGACCATACAAGTTGTTTTCATTAACCACAGGATAAAATTTTTTACAAGATACTTGGATTTTTCATTTTTGATTCATACAGATTTCAGATCTTGCTCTTATATAAGACCTTTCTGTTCTATATTTAAACAAAAATTTGGCATGCTGAGTATTTCTGATATATTTTACAGATATAAAAAACCCCAAACAATTCTGTTTCCTTGTGTTAGGCTTCTACTCAGTAGAGCATTACCTACTACTACTTATTACTTATGAAAATTACGAGGAATAAAACTCTTGATGATTATGCACTACTCAGATATTACAAATCAGACTTAGATGGTCAAAAATCATAATTAAAAAAGAGAGCAGATTCTAAAACGTGGGAAGTAAATTAAATCTTTTTGGGGAGAAACAGGAACACCAGTGACTAAACACTCAGAAATCTAACACAGGGGCATCTCTAATACTATATACTTTTCTTGGCTCTATAACTAGGTTACAAACTAAATTGTAAACAATTCCGCTGCTGTTACCATAAACTCTTTTCACCTTCAATTTGAGCTTACAGGGATAACCGGCGCCAAGAGCAGTATTTAGACTTTCCAAGTTCTGGCAGCTAAACTAGTAGCTCAGCCTCCTATGGCTCTCTATATTGCCACAGTGAAAAAGCAACTCCTCCAGGGCAAGTTAGTTTAGCCTCATGTCCTCCAGAGGGTAATTCAGAGTACTCCTCTATCTCTTCATCGCCTGTCTGAAGTAGCCTGTGGGACTACAATCCTGATTTAGATACCAGTTAGATGTTTAAATATAGACGATATGAACTGTTTTCTTGCATCCCTCAAAGTGCTTAAACTACCTCCTAGGAGTGAACATGGGCAAGAAATGAGGGAGACTTTGTCTCTACTACCTTCTTTAAATTACCACTCCCAAGAACAAGATAAAAAGCAACAGCAAGTGTCTAGTCAAAGGAAACAGCTGGAAACCGTCTTGGGTTAGCACAGTTCGAAGAGCAGCTTGCGCTGGGAATTAGGATTTTCTTTCTGTAGGTAAATCCTTGTGTGCTTTGTACATAAGCATCAAAGCCTACCAAGGTTGATAATCTTTTTTACAGATAATAAACATTTAACCATTTAAGAACCCTAATTTTCCCAGTTACTAAAAAAGAAAAGATTCTCTTTGTAATACAGATATGAGTAGATTCAACTTGTTTACCACCTTCTTTTTTGTTACACAACTTCTCTTTTGTTTGCTTTAATCTCTGCTTTTGTTCATTGCTAGTATAAAAAAAAGTTGAAGAAAATCAGTGACTCAGAAAAGAAGTCAATGACCTAAAAAATTTCCCAGGAACTGCCTTACTTTACAAGACTCAGCACACTGTAATTTCAAGAACTTTTAATGAAACCCAGGCAAAAATCTATCTTGCTAAGCAATGCACAGTCTTCCTTATTCCCTTCAAATGGTGCACCTTACACAGTAGTCATCCTTCATTTATCCATCACAGGACTGTACTCTTGTAACCAGAACACTTCCAATAGCTGTCTGTATTTCAGACTGCTTTCTGTTCATATGACCTTTCTCAGCTATTTTACATCAATCAGCCCCACAGAGCAGTGAGCCTAGTAGCTGCTGAAGTGCTGTGAGCTCGTAAAACGTCATAATTCTGTGCTGTGCACTGCTATTTTCAATTAGTGCCTGTGGGAGATATGGTTACATCAAATACAACTACAGTTGTATTTGTCTATACACTAGACAACACTATTCCAAATCAGGTGAGAGATTTGTGGAGGAAAAGAACCTTCCCTCATCTTTTGTGAGCCCTTAGCAGTTTTTATTATTTGCTCTAAGAGGTGATGATCTGTTATGGCTTCTGAACTTTCACCAGCTTAAGTTATAAAGGAAAAACTGTGAATACCAAGCTGTTGGGTAAACAGTTCAGGCTTATTCAGAATACGTCTCCCTGCTGAACAAACAGATGTATAGGTACAGGAAGGTGTTTTAGCTTGGTCTGCAAGTCTATTTGGCCTTCACAGGGAATTTCAGAGAAAAAGAACATGCTTTTACAAACAAATCAAAGCCTTATATCTGAAAGTGAATTTGAGGATATTACCCATTTGTTACCCTTTTCAAAGGAGGTTAGCAACTTTTCGCTGAAAACAACTTGCGTCCTCAGGCAGTGATTAAAGTAATGGTTGCTAGATGGAGAAATATTGCGTTACAGCTACCACAGATCAGAGAGTCACCATGGCCACAAGAAAGACTTTTGCCTAAGACTGTGCCTAAATTCACAGCTCATGCCTTCAATACAAAATTAATTTTGGAGTAATGGTCCTTGCAGGAATGGATAACTGAAATGGGAAGTTCGCTACAGCTGAGGAATGCTTCACTGTTTCATACTTTTATTTCATGTTGAAGAAGCTGTAATCACAATCAAAGAATGAATAACATGGAGACAATTATCTTCTGTCCTTGAAATCCAGTTTAGGTAGGCTAAACTTACTGTAGGTGTCAGCAACATGCAGTATCAGGCTTAAGAGAACTTTTAAAATGAAAGTTTTGATACAAATCCTGACAGTCTTAAAAGAGAAAAAAGCGTTTTAAAGTAATTGTTCTTGCAAATGACACCAGGGAATTTAAAAAAAAAAAATGCTCTATGTTCCCTTCAAACATACAGTATTACTTCAGCATTTAGGAACCCATAAAAAGAATGAAAATGCATCAAATAATTGTGTTCTGTGGGTTTTCTTTACCCATGGCAGACAGCATTTAATATTCATCATCTGAAGTTTGACATTTGATGGTTATTGTTGGATTGGGGTTTTTGGTTTGGGTTTTACGTTTTTTTTGGTTTGTTTTAAATACTGCCCATTACTTTAGAGTCCCAGTAATGGATATGTTTCAAACAACTTTAAGAAATGCAGAATGATTTGCATGAATGGCAAGGTTTTTTTGTTTTTATTCACCTGCCATTCTAACAGGCAGAGCCAGTGCTTCTGAAATGACTGGTTTTTAATACCGTTTTGCTCAGTGGAGTGGACAGGCTCCCTAATTTTCTTCACAACTACAGTGATCAACTGTTAAATAAGGAAAAGCATTAGCAAAACTCTAGCTACTTTTATAACCTGAAGCATGACTTCATTCTGACCCTTCTTAAGAAGACAAGCAAGTCTGCCCATGTTCTTGGCACTTCAGGGCTCCCTGTGCAATGTATCTGCAGTCTTTGCTACTCTTTCTCCTGTCAACTCTATCTGTTGCCAAATTTCTCTTTCCTCTGGGGTGTTCCTAGAGCTATTTAGAGATAAATAAACAGTAAATTAAGTATAATCTAATCTTTAGCATGAAAGGGAAACTCTTGCACTGTTATACCAGATAGAGTCATCGTCCAAAAAGTCAGCTTTTTTCAACAGGTGATACACAATTCAACTATCTTCTGCACTAACCTTCTGACCTTTGCCATACAAAGTTAATGACCAAATTCCCACGTACTTCACTTCAGAGTAGCTATTTCCTTACAGCTGAGAAATACAGTAATTTTAAATCTTAGACCTTTTAGTCTTACACAGACTGTTATCAACGATGTCATTAAAAATGAAGAATGTTATATGCAATGTGCATTCTAATTTTTTCTGCTCACACATTGAATTTCAAGCTGTGAAATTTCTTTCAATATTTACATCCTTTAACACCATGTAAAATTATCAAATATTCATCATTTGAAATATTAGAAAATAACTCTATTTTATGAATTACAGCTGCATAAGCATTTCTAGAAAACATGGTTGCTTAATTACCATTGAAAACATGATGATCATTACTTAACTTTTATTGTGCAAAGATATTGCAGCAGATTTCAAGTAGAATTATGATTGCTGGTTTAAGCAGAGAAGTTTGCCATCTTTTTTCTTCATCACTGCTATCAGGATAAAGATGAGAAAATCTGGTAAGACATCAGGGATTCAAACTTCCAGTGAACCCAGATGTCACTCATCATTCCCAAACTGCACTGAGATGAAAACTGGCATACAGACTAACAAAACTTCCAGAAAGAAGAAGAGTCTGCATTCTACCAATATGAATTTGGGCTTAGGCTTCCCAAGGATAAACACAAACATAAATTTAAATCACACAAGTAGTGAAATAATTCATACATTTACATTTAACCATTTGTGATATGGGAAAGAAAAAGTAAAATGCAATTTTAGTCAGTGGAATGATCCAATTTGTTAACAACTTGTTTAACTAATTATCCACTAACTGTAGAATAAAGATATTTGATTCATATTATTTTTCTAAACTTCTTTTGCCAAATAAGCCAAGTATAAAAAAGTATATTTCTTCTAATAGCCCATCAAATAAGTTCTTTTTTTTTCACCTAAGAATGCCCATGGTTATGAGCAAGAGGCTGCCTTCCAAAGTAATACTGTGTCTAATCGCAAAAGAAATTGATTATCAATATCGGAAGTCAGACCTGACAATCCCACCGATTTTTAGACTGTTAGCTTTGTTATCAAATAAATGATTTGTTATTTAGAACTGTGGCATAAAATGTCTTCCTTTAAAAGAAATCGCTGCTTATTGATTTTTGCACGTGCAAATGCATTTATACGATAAATATAGCTTCTCACTAATATCTAGTACCAGTTTAGTTAAGGACATTAATTTATGAGAAGCTAGAAACAAACATAAAATTTTAGTAACTACTGATTGAGTCCACACTTCCATCAAGCTAAGGTTGTCACAATTGCATTTACTGTATCTTTACATCACTGTTATTAAACATCACATTCAATGAACAATTTACTGATACTTTGTGCCTTGTTCTATCCAAAATAACATTCGATTTGCACCCAGAAATATGTTGATTATTTGAACAAAAACTGTGTTCTAATGCAGTTGGAAGTGATAGCCCAAGTACTTAGGTGCCAGTAAATTAAGGCACCTCACAGTAAAAGTGAAGGAAGGATCCATAGCATAAAGGGAATCAAACTAATGTTCTTCAAAAACAGATTGCAATTATTTAAGGCCAAAATATAAGATTTTTAATATCCACTTTCGAAAACTATAATCATCAACATAATTACTGCTACTAAATGCCTATTGAAAAGAACAAGAAAAAAAATATGCAGCTTCAGAGTTTCTGTAACAATACAGGACATACGTAAACAATATTTTATTATGTTTGTAAGCCTTCTACTCCACCACCTTCTCAACCAATCCTCTTTTGGTACTAGGCCCACAAATAAGAATAGCTTTAGCTTGTCTAGCAAAGACTACTAATACTAAAAACAGTTGGGTTTTTTTGTACTATTATGATATGATATTCTTCTAATTTGAAATTTATAATTTAATCTGATGGTTATAAAGCAAATTGGAAAATGTTTGCACGCAGACAATTTCCTCCATAGTGATGAATTTCACCATTTTTACTTGAAACTTGGATCAAGCTCTGACCAAGGGCACATCAGACGTTGACCTTGATTCTGACAGTGTTAATGATTCTGCCTTATGTGGCTCCAACTCATTTTATCTAGATAAAGTGACTGAACTGGAGCATTTAACTTTCCTACCTTCAAATAAAGTAAAGGTTTCTTAAAATGTAAAATCATGTGAGATACTAAGTCTTGCATACAAGTAACAAAACCAAGAAATTTTTATTAGATATACTTGAAACTTCAGGTTTTATATTTGATGGATATAAACTTCAAAATTGTAAGTACCATTACTCACTTTTTCCTTTATTCTTCAGGACAAGTGAATTGCAATTTTCTTCCTTCATACAAAATTAATTCACATGGTATATGTGAAATATTTCAAATCACATTATTCTTATTAACATACAAAACAATTCCATAAATGTAAGCACCATGGGCAATGTATTTCTTAAATTGTATGAATCGGTCTGGTAATATAAATAACAGAAAAGTTTGAGAAGACATCTCCAAAATACACCAAAAAATGGCATTTTCTAAAAACCTTTCCAGATAAGAATGTACTCTATACATATGTAGATGTGCATGTATATATTATCAGGAGGTGGAGGAGTGGGGTTCTACAGCCATTCTTGATACAATACAAACTGCATTACCCAAGCTCTCTATACAAAGCCTTATGTAGCAGAAGCTAAGAGAAGAATTTCCTTGTTCCTTCTATGTGGGAGGAATGCAGTCAGGCTCAGCATAGAGGATAGGAAGAAAAACAGAACAGGTGAAGGAAACAGAGGAACAAATGCACTCCCAAGTTTGCTGTGGAATGGCAATCAGTGCTTGGGAGCTGTGAAAAACACAAATCTTTGAAGATGACCACTGTACCTGGATTGTGTCTGAAAGTGGACTGTGCTGGATTTGATTAATAAAACGTAAAGGTAAGGCTTTTGTGAAATGATGCCTGGTATGTCAAGCATTGCCTGATCTGAAACTTTCATTCTATTTTCTTTAAAGGAATCCTTTTCATTTCAATTTCTACTTAAATGAGATTTGCCCAAACTTGAAAAGAAGGCAAATCAGTTTTTGCCAGGTGACAAGGACAGCAACAAGTTTAAAAATCAAAGAGAAAACTTTTATCACCTACCTTTCTCTCTTTGGAAGTTACAAATGTGCTAAGTAGCAGCACATGAAAGAGAAACAAATTAAAAATATGCTAATATATTGTATTTCTTTTATGATATGGCAGGAAGCATGCAGCTTGGAGAAATCAAAGTACGCAACACAATTAACAAAGGAAAGTAACATTCTAACGACGACTAATAGAAAATGATAACGAGTTCATAAATAGGAAGTATTAAACACACTAATTAGAACATCAGAAGCTGCAAGGGAGCTGTGCATCTAAAAACTAAATGTAAGCTCCCCCTCTTCAGTGAGAACAGACTGAAACTAATCAACACAGGCTTATACATAGTGAAAAACAGCTTCTGTTCCTTTAATTCCTAATGAAATAGTTGAACTTTAAAGCCTGAGCAAATTAGTAATAATCTTCCATTACCAAGTTAACAACTTCTCCCTTGGTTGGTGGCCCACTCTCAGAAGCTCCTTTCAATGTACCTGTTTAGATTATTACTTTATACAGGCCCTCATATATCTTTTAATTGTCTTCAACCTTGGTGGTCTCAGAAGAGTCTTCCCAAAGTCACAAAGTAGTTTTGGTTTATTTGGCTTATTCTTATGAAGGTTTTCCAAATCAGCTGAGAGATGAGGTTCCCGTTAAGGTTTTATTAGTAACAAAACACTTCAGGGTAAAGAGGAGTATTCTCCAAGAAAACAAGAACTTTGGTAAATACTCTCAGGTTACTTACAAATTGTTGTTATAGGCATGTTGCTATTTTAAAGTGCAGAAAAAAATGACCATTAAGTTGGTTAATATAAATACTAATTTTGCATCTGTTTTGTCACTTGCAGAACATTAAAAGAGTGGAAGTAAGAATCTGTAAAATACTAAAGCACTTCAATATACATTAGAAGCCCAAACCAACAGGAAATATTTCTGAAAGTCAAAATGTGAGTCAGAAATAATATTAATAAAAAACCACAACCTGAACAAACACAAAACACCACAGAAAGAAGCTGAACCAGAAAAAACATCCTATCTGAAGAAAAGTATAGGTTTCATCAAGTAAAACAAAAATCAGCTGGGGTTCTGGAACTTCTTTTGTTTCTACATTGTTACATTGTTACAAAACCCAACACACACATCTCACAAAACATACACATGATTAATGCACTCAGTCCTTATGGAACTGTTTCTGGAAACCCAGTAGTTCAGTGCTTAGGGGTGAAGCCTCACCCAGGCTGATGTCTAAAACTCCGACTTTCCGAGTATAAGCAAGCTCTGCTAACCTGCGCATTAGCAGCGTTTTTCTTAACTACAGTCAAGAACATCAAAAACCAAGCCCTGAAAAATCACCCTACAGAAATATATGCTACAAGGAACTGAAGAATTCAATACAGAACATAACAGAACATAAACAGGGATCCCAAATTGATCTTGATCAAGTCTGTTTAAAAATGACAATTTAAATGAGGTCTTCAATATGATCATATTTCCAGTTTATGTATTTAATACTTCTTTTTCTGGGAAGCTACTTGCAATTATTTGAAGAATAGCACACAGAAAGAGCCAAATGTCTTTCTGAACAAGAACTGGGTAATAAAGCACAAATTCTAAGTACTCCTGCTGATTCAAATCTTTCTGACAATCCCTTTGGAGGCAGGAAAAACATTTGGGTAAATTCATTTAAGTCTCCTAAAAGCCTTCTGCTTTATTCTTCTGGAGTAAAATTTGTGAAGTGAATTTAAATACATCCATTTTTGGAACTCCTGGGGTTTTTCATGGATACACAAGCTTTATCTAAAAAGCACGACAGATCATGAAAATCCTGAAAAATAAAATACACAACTAAACTGGGTTAACAGTATGAAATAGCACAGTCAGAAGTTATGTAATGAAAAGAACAAATATTTCCTTGATAATGCACTAATATCCTGTTTCAAGACTAAGGGCACTTGCACTCAGATTACAATTTTAAAAGCTGTCAAGCATATTTAGCTATGAAAATGTTACCAAAAAGGAACTGTATAACTATGCTTATCATTAACACTAAAAAAATCAACTTTTCTTCAGAATATCAAAGAATGTGCTTATTCTACTGATGGCTACTATGCTGACAGTTATCAACAGAAATTAAGTGCTTGTTCAATAAAAATCTTAATTTTTTTACCCCTTCAACGTGTCTGCAAAATTTAAATGCAGTTTGGGGAGTGCAAGGAGGTCTGCCCACCTACCTTTCTGCCACAAAAATAACAGCACAATTTAATTATCAAAAATAAGGCCCTTATCCAAATTAAAACCATTCAGATAGTCCATCTGGAAAATACAAACTGCATTCTGACTGTAAGAGCAGTTGTCCAGGTGTCAAACACTGACCGTGTCTGCAATACCACACTGTTTCTTTATTACGTTTTTTTTTGTTGGGGCTTTTTGTGTATGGTTTTCTCCTTTTGTTTTTTTTTAAACGTAGCTGCTATCTCTGAGACATGAAAGTGCAGGCTACTTAAAAAAAAAAGTCCACTGCTATACCTACGGGACTGACAGATAACAGAGCATGTGCAGACGTGCATCACAGAAATAAATACAAAGGTAAAACAGCATCACAAAAGGAGCACCTGATAGCCTGGGTTGCAACAGCATGACTTAATCTGTCTTTAAATGTTTTCATTAAAACACATTCCTTTTTTGTTTAACTCAGCAGCTTGCTTGGGCAGATGTGCTTGTTCAGCCCCTAGAAGACAAAGTTCTGTTTTGTAACCTAACCCTGCACAGAGCAGCTGGGCAGCCACAAGGCATATGAGCCTCAACTGGTGCCAATTAATTGCCACGTGTGTTCAAGTTAACACAATACATTTGGCTACTGGTTCACCAGTAATTAAGTTCTCCTTGAAGTATCAGCTACCAACCAAAAGAAAACCTTCACAACCCTAATAGGCCTCATTATTGTGCATCAAAATAGTACAGAATCATAGAATGGTTTGGGTTAGAATGGACCTTAAAGATCATCCAGTTCCAACCCCCCTGCCATGGGCACGAACACCATCCACCAGACCAGGCTGCTCAAAGCCCTGTCCAGCCTGGGCTCGAATACTGCCAGGGAGGGGACATCTACAGCTTCTCTGGGCAGCCTGTGCCAGTGCCTCACCACCCTCATGGTAAAGAATTTCTTTCTTGTATCTAATCTAAATCTACCCTCCTTCAGTTTAAAGCCATTCCCCCTTGTCCTGTCACTCCATGCCCTTGTAAAAAGTCCCTCCCCAGCTCTCTTGGAGGCCCCTTCAGGTACTGGAAGGCTGCTATTCTTGTTTTGTAAGAAATACACCTATAAAGGAAAAGCCATTTTCTTAAACAAGGTTCCCTTCAATACAAATACTGAACAACCCCTTTACTGAGTACTAACGTGAAAGTTATTCAAACTTTTTTTCGTTGGGGTAGTACCAACCAGGAACGTGACAGCTGGAATTTGTATGAGTTGCCCGCCAGCTGCGAAGCTTCTCTGCTCTGAATTGTCCCACGAAGACACTGCCCACAAAGAAATGTTACAGTCCTAAACTTCAGGTCTTCAAACTCCTCTTTGTTAGATGCCTGAAAATGATAGTAAACACCCCAGTGTCATCATATTAACGTGTGAGTCTTCATCCAGAACATGCATACAATTATAGCTCCTGGTCTTGGAAGAAATAAAAAAGCTCATCCCTGCTGAATCTGAGGCCATCTCATCTTTAAGAATCTGAAGCACTGTAAACCCCCTATGAGAAACATATGGCAGGATGGGAAATTAGATGCTGACTTTCATGTAGGTTACACCATAGGCATTGGACCAACTTTACTATGAAAAAAGTAATTATGAATTAGAATTAACTGCATCAAAAGTCTCCCTGTAATTAGCACTGAGGGGAGAAAAACCCAGGCACCCTCCTCACCCCACAAAAGGTTCTACTAAACACTAACTTATGAAGATCACTTTAAAATAATACTGAGTATTCCAGGTGTTTGTCCCTCACAGAGCTTTCACAGAACCCTGCACACCACTCACCTATTTCTGTTCTTTAAAGATAATATAATTAAATCAGGTATCGACTGCCTGCCTGCAACGGTTGATTACTTTCTAATTAACACTGCTGCAACAGTGAAGCAGAAAAATAAAAAAGAAATGTAAAAAAAGCCTGAGCAATATTCAGACTTCACTAGAATCATACCTTTTAAGAAATCAAAAGTGGTCTTTAAGAGGCTAAAGGCTAAGCAGGAATAACAGTTACCTAGTTTCATTTAAAAAAAGCAATAGGCTGACTTAAAAGAGAGCAAGGCCAGGGCCTTAGCATTGATGATGAGATTTCCTCCCACAGCTACTTCCTAAATTTAAAGCAGTTACTCTTGTGAAAGTGTATATTACTACAGTAGCCCCTATTAATCTGCTGCTTATGGACACTCACACAACTACCCAAGATACACTGTAGATATCTGTTAAGTTTGAAATAGTGCTATTTCTATTAAAAACCCAAGGAAACCCTGAACATGAATTCTGTCAGTTGAAATCAGTTTCTCCTGCAGTTTTCATGTGGAATTTCTTGTTTAGGTGTTCCTGAGAATCAGAACCATGTTGAAAGCCTTGGCTGAATACTGTTTTCAGTGTCATTTTCTTTTTAAGTCTTAGAAAATGTCTAATATTGAAGTGATCGCATGAAAAGCTGTCACTTGAGTTTACCAGAATTATAGGTTCCAATTTTGCTTGCGATTGTAATGTGACAACCATAATTCAATGCTTTTTTAGATAAAAGCTAAGGATAGATGTCCTTAGCTTTTTAAAATGTTAAGGATGATTTAGTTTTTAGTGTTTGGGTCTGGTGCAAATAAGCATAAAAAGAACTGGTTACTTATTTCATCTGTTAAGCGAAAACTGTCTGAACATATCTGAGGCTGAAACATATGACTACGCCTATTACAAAACCAACAGCCTTTTGCGAGGTGATCTGTGTTTTATTTATGCTAGCATTACAGTCTGTTCCTAGGACTAGCAATAAACATGGTACGAAGACCTTCAGCGGGGAAAGTCCCATCACTGCGCTGCTCTGCCATGTTGTATCCTCTCCAGGAAACCAACAGGAGCTGCTCGCAGCCCTGCAGACAGCGTATGTGCAAGCAGCTGCTCTCTGACCTTGCTTCCCACCGTCTGGAGAGCTCAGCCAGCAACACCTAATTTCACACAAGCATAGAGAATAGTATCTCCACAAATACAACAAAGCAACTCCAAGAGGTCCCTGCTCATGGCAGTTCCCTACTAGCATAGCGACAGCGATACTTGAACAAATGTCAGTGTCAGTCCTCCATGAAGAATAGGGCTAGTCAAGCTTCACAATGGTACAACGAGCTGCTTGCGTTTTCAGGACTTATTATTGTACTAACATGCAGTGCACATTTTCAAACACAAAAGTTTATTCAGAATCCTGAGGATTAGAAAAGTCTGAAATAACTGCAATACCACCATGATACAAGTTAGGAGCCAGGCACAGATTTTGAAATATGCCTGCAGATGAAAGCGGTAGTAAAAGTTTCATAAACACCTAGACACATTTTTTATTTATTGAAGTGGGAGTTGGAGATTTTCTAACATATTTTAACAGGTCTCATCCTTATTTCTAAATGCCTAAAAATACTGTATGAAACAGCATCATGGACCTCATTCTACAATACCCAATACTGGCAGGTAAAGGACACTACCAATTTTGGTGTGCTCTGAAGGCTTAGGCTCAATTTTGTAGTGCCTGGAAAAAAAGAAGGGGGGAGAAAACCCTAAAAGGAGAAACTACAAAATACTTCAGTTCTGCCTGAGAGGACAGAGATATTAGGACATTTGGTTTTCTCCTACAGCACTCCATTTATTTGTAACTGAAACATATATTCACTTGAAAGGCAATGCTGAGAAGACAGTTAAAAGTAAAAAAAAACCAAAAAGCGTGATTAAGATGGCAGATTACAAACGAGAAACTTTTTCTGTGAAAAATCATGTGAGAAATTTTGAAAATTCAGAAGGTAATTAAGTCAGAATGAAGTTTTCATTACCAAAAAGTTTACTCCAAAATGTGCCTCAAAATGGACAAGTCCACAATGCTCATTTAAGAACATGGAGAAAAACACTGAAGCATTAATTAGTTTTGAGACATTCTGCTGAGAATTGGAAATGCTCGAATCCCTTAAAATCCAGTTCAAAAGGTCCCTAGGTTCTCACCAGAAAAGTCAATGAAATTGGCCCAGTTTGCAAAATGTGAATAAAATTACTTGTCTTTGATGGTACAAGAAACATTATTTTAGAAAACTTACAAGTACTTTTAGACCAAATCCAAGCATCTATTGGAAGATGAAGCCCCTTCAGTTCTTGTGATTACTGGCATCTGCTGTTCTAACAACACCTGAAATTATAATGTCAGAACGTCTCAAGTAATCCTGCTAATAATGCAATCAGAAGTCCAGTAAGACCAGCAAAAGTGCCAAACGGAGTATTACACAATATACAAGTTGCAAGTGAAAGCAGATGTGTACTGCAGAACCTGCATATACCGTATTGGGTAGCCTCCTTCTTAAGAAACTATTCCAGGGAACTATTAAGTGTACTGCTTCACAGTTAGGATGTCATCTCCGTATAGCAGTTGAGAATCGATCATTTCTGAAGTTATCTCAAGTTGTTTTCATTGTTTTCACACAAATAACCTGCTGCTAGAGAGCAAATACTCAAATTATCTTGTGTTTACATTGCCAATATATATTCACTAAAGCACGCAGTAAAAGTTTAATGCAAGCTTAATACTTTCTACTACACATATGTTTATTTGAAGGTAGTGCAGTTTCTGATCCCTCCTAGCTGACTTCTCACAATCTCATGTAGGCTTCAAAGTCCCCTTTCCCCTTCCTATTTGTAGCCTTCCTGAAGAATGCAGCCTAACACGTAACTTATTTTAATTGGCCTTCGGAGACACTACGGCATTGCTAAAACAACACAACTCAACAGACAGGGCAGGTCTATGTGAGCTGCACAATATGCCTTCACAGTGGATGAAGATTTTTCTTCAATGCGAGAACTGTAAAGTTAACAGAGGCAAGAAAAATGTGATTAGGAGACAGATTTCTTCATACAGGTGCTTGATTTCACAGCAGTCGGTCTCAGAGGTGCTGAGTAAAACTACACTTGAAATAATATAATCTCTAAAGATCCATACTGAACTGCTAGGCAGAATGTCTTGAAAGAATGGAAATCACAGTCCTGTTAAATTTGTTTCTCATACACAGAGAGAATATTCTTGGAGCTTAAATCTTTATTATCTTGACAAGATGGGTGACAAAGGGAGGTATTTGTTAAACTAGTGACATATTGTAAGACTGCAGCTCAGATTTATGCTTTCGTCCAGCCCCCAGTTAGACCAAAGCAGGACTGAAGCTACTCTTTCCTCATTTTTTATCTAAGACTTTCCTACTGTTTTTTGCTACTTGTTATTGGACTCTGGCTTTCCAGTATTTCAGTGTGAGTACAACATAAACTTGTTCATCAGAGTAACAACAATGCTTCCAATAAATGGCTCCCGAGGCCACTGTCAAACAGAGGGAGCAAAATACAGGAACTGCTAGGAAAATGAGAGACTGTTTCAGTAAAACTGAATTTACTTCAAAACCAGTTTCTCAGTAGATTGATAAGTCAATATCATTTTACAGACCTCATTTCATTCCATTAAAAATGTGGGGGTTTCCCCTGCTCTACAAAATCCTTGGAGTTCACTGGAGCTGAATACTGCTACAATGTAAGAACAGATATGCTGGGAAGATACTGCAACACAGACCCAGAGAAACTGGAGAGTCCCTTAGAAAAGGAGTTACAGAGACTATGAAACGGCATAAGCTCAGCCAGTACAGAAAAACACAACGCTCTTTTTTTATCTAATAGGATGCACGTTTTGAGAAAGCGTCACATTGGAACTCAAAAGTTTCTGTTTCTACTTCTATCTCTGGCTCTCCATAGACTATGAAAAGTTAATTTGACCTCTGCAGTTCTGATGTCCTTTAGGAAAAAAAAACATGTTTTACATATCTCTGGAAAGGATTTTAAGATGAGTAGATTGAAAGCATTACTACAAAGATCTAGCTATTCTTCATTTTGAAAAGAAGAGATCTTTAGATGATGCGTGAAGACATTTTGGAGACAGAGCAGCCTTTCAATTTTGCTGCTGCATTTCTTTTTCCCAGCATACATACCTACGAAAATCTTTGATGCATCTTGAACTAGCTATTTGCTGTGTCAGCTTCATACCGGTTGAAAATTCTCTGCAGAAATATAATCAAAAATAATCTGTGTTAATGAATTAGGTTTGTGTCTATTAGATTTCTTTTTGTCTCTCTAGAAGGAACTCAGAATATCCTGAACACTTCAGAAAATGTCTTCAGCTGACGAAAATCATAACCGCAGTGAATGGAAAAGTAGCAGTGCATACCTGCTGAGATATGCTTTTATGATACTGTTGGTATCTTCTGGGCAACCTATTTAAAGGCTGAGGCAGCAGGCCAACAGTTTCTTATTTTGGGATGTATCCCTCAGTCTTTCACTCATTAATGTACTAAAATATCATATAAAGATACAATACAGTGAAAAAGTGAAAAGCAGAGGATATCTCAAATTGCAGAGCATATGGTCACTGAAAAACACCCTTGTATTTGTAGTATTAGACTATTCCATAGGGATTCAATGTTTCCATCCTAGTGGTTCTGCAGATAAGCTTATTTAACTTGAATTATAAGGGACAGTATTTTTGAAGAAATCTCAAGTTTTTAAAGACTGCATAGTATTTGGCAAAAAAAAAAAAGGAAATAGAGATTAGGTGGAGAAGTCTGTGCAGGTCAGAGGAATGTTGAAAACAGAACACAGTTAAAAGTGACCTCACAGTCCTCCTCCACCAACTGTGAAATAAATATTTCTGATAAAATGTTATCAGAAACAGGGTCAGAGAATTATGGCTCACTATACTATAAGGTCTTTTACAAGCTTGTCAAAGAAACTCTCATTTCCTTCACTAAGTGTTTGCTTACTTTATAAGATAAAAGAAATATTCGAGGCCTCATTGCTTTAAAAAGTTTTTATAAAAAAGAAGTTACGAAGTTTAGAAACCTGTATTCAGGTACCTAGACTAGTTGCAAACAAAGGGAACCTGAGCTTCCTGTATGAAGCCCATGGAAGTCAACTGAAGTCTTTTCCTGCATTTCTCATAAGATAACCAAGTGCTTTGCCTTTTGTATTTTGAGACAGTTATTTTTGAATTTTTTTCAAACTGGTTGTACCACCATGGATTGGATCTATCATACTTGAGAATTATTTTAGATACACCCGAAATAACAATTTACCCCCTTGCACAGGGATCCGGGGCTCTTCTAATGCCTGACAGCAGCACACAAAGCGGAAGCCAGAAGTTTTAAGTGGTTGGGACCCATTCTGCGAGCATTGCTTGTTAACTGCCTTAGTCTGTAAAAAATGGAAATTATTCTTTGATTAAATGGAAATAAAGATAAGATCCGATAGGAAACCTTAGTTTCCTCTATAAAGCAGTCAATCCCAACTAGTCTTTCAGAAACTCCATCATTAACCAACACTAGAGCATAAAGTAAAAGTCAATGCTAACAGAAACCTCTCTGCACATACACTCCGGTTTCCCTGACACGGTTTCATGGGGGAGTAGGTGGCATAAGCACAGCTTCATCAACTTAACCACTTTAGCCATGTCCTTTCCTGGCAGCTTTCCACTATGCATTTTATCCTCCAGGACAATCTGCTCAGAAGCATCAACAAACTGGAATTTCTGATAACCACACTCAAAAAAGCTATTTTTTATTTTTAGTTTTAAGTGAACATGATTACAATCAATACAGATTCTGCCTTGCAAGTGCTCTCATGTAGCAGTGGCAGAATCTCCACTGCCACCCACACTGCCTTCCGGGATCCTCACTTCAGAGATAACATACCCTTTGCAAGGTGTGTGTGACATTTCTAAACGGCATACACTGAGAATTTTTTTTTAAATTAACATTTTTAGTTCCTCCTCACTCACCCCTTCCTCCATAGAGTGAGAAATCAGAGAGATACATGACGAGCCATACAGGAATCGACTGCCAAAATGTTTCAGTGTGGATCTCACTGACAGTTCAGAAAGTAGAAAATCCTTTATACATTCCTCACGTAGAAAAAATAGTGCATGCAGATTAGAGTGCCCCAGCTTCTTTGCAGAGGAAGCTCTCTTCAACTACCTTTTGTTTTCCAAATTAGATGCTGCTTTTCTCACTAGCACAAAATCCTAAATTCAAATAAGTTTTTAAAAGGATTTAGTTCAGCAGCTAAATATAAGGATACTATGCTCATCTGATACTACAAAATTATGCACTCCCTTTTCGCTCCCAGCTGTATGACTGCTTCTACTCTGTGACACAGGGAGCATAAACCATAGGTGTACAAATACAATCTAAACAAAATCTGATCTGGTTTAACAATCTCTTGATCGTCAATTACATTGCACGATGCTCTTAAATTAGCAATATCAAAAAGTGATCTATTAAGGGATTAACCCTTACTTTCCCTTTAAAACCTCATTCTGCTTTCTCATTCTGATCAAATGCTGTCCAGCATGAAGCAGTGAAGAGGCTGGCAAACACAGCGACAGTAGCTACTTTAAAGAAAAAACAGGGCAAGTAAAATAATGCAAGAAGGTGATGAATGAAGATGACTGAAATTCCAACTTTCTCTGCATCACAACATAAGCTAATATCTTAAAGGGAGAAAGAAAAATGTACTTTGCAGTGCATACATTTGAAGTTGCCTCCAGCAGGATATTTTTGCATTAGAAAACAATTCTACTGTTTTTGCACCTTATCTACAGCCATCTACAAAAAGGCAGACAATTTCAGGGAGCAGCAAGGGCAGGCTGTTTCATAAGGGAAAGTGTGGCAGGAGCCCAAAGTCACAGTGAAGCAGGTGGGGCGGTGCCCTTAGCCACAACGGTACAGTCCCGCAGCCCCCAGCAAGGCATCCAGGGCAGGTCCAGAGCTGCTTACCAGGTTCTGCCAACTGTTCAGATTGGCAGGCATCTTTGTAGAGATGGGGCAGGTCTGTGTCACAACCAGCATCAGAATCAGGTGGGTACAAGACCGGGCACAGGCATAACTGCAGCATAGCTCAGGCAGAGACCAAGAGCAAGAATCACAGCTTAAAGGCAGCCCCTGCCAAAGAAGGGGCAGGTCCCTGCTGAGGATGCTGAAGGCTGCAGAGCTCTGCCACATCAAAGATGGCCCAAACCCCCAGGAGAGTGCGTGAGCGCTGGATGTGTCAGCCAATGGCATTCTGTAGGTAAAGAGCAAGTTAGAGTCATGAGGGATAAGATGAATTCCCATTTTCGCTATCAATCTGCAGTGTAATTCTCAACCAAGTCTCTTTACTGTTACGTTTCTTCCTCTCCTCGCCTGTTAAATCACACCATTTCTCACGCAGGGACCGCTTACCTGCCTGTCTGCATGACTCAATACCACAAGCAATAGTGATACTATTTCTCTCCCTGCCGTAAATCTGGAGCCAGGAAGGGTTCACATTCAAGAGCACACCTCAAATAAAAGAGATGCAATTCTACCATATGTTCAGAAAAATCCTTATGAATTTCATTACTCCAGAATGAACTTCATGCATCTGAAAGATTCTAATGTCCAGAGAAAAAAGACTATGACCAGTTTTAAATAAAGTTTCCTAATTATCAGAGTACAAAGACAAGGTCAGGTCTGTTGTACACACATATTTTCTTCTCAAGGACATCACAATAAATAAAAAGAAACGTAAATAAAAATTCTACTTCTGCCCTGAAAATTAACAGAAAGAAATTCCATCTACAAGGTAAATTTTCCAGAGTACAGCTGGCACCAAACTCAGAAATTAAAATAAAACTCATCTGTAACGACAGTATTGCTAACTAAATGCTCTAATATCAATTAATATCAAATGTGGTAAAATTCCCCAGATTCAGTTCACACAAAGAGCGAACACAAAGTGTTCCCAACAGAACCACTAAAGTGTTTGAGGAAAGGATGTTGCAAAGAACGAACACTGTCTCCTTCTGAGTATTCGGCTTTTAGTATTTTTCCATCTATTCTGAAAGCCAGCAAACACTTGGGAGAAAGTGTATTGATGAAAAACACAAAAACAGATACTTGTGCATTTGACTGCCTGATGGAAGAGGAAAATGATTAAGAAAAATCTCAAGAGGACAAGATCACAGATGTGAAGAAGTGATCCTGATAGTTTCAGATGAAGTAGTTTTGGCACTTCAAATATCCTTTCAGAACTAGAAGCACAGATTTTAAAACCAATTACGATCAAGATAAAACTTTGTGATGATCATGTAAGAATGTCATGCGGTTGATACGTCATAATTCAGTTCATACGTTACTAGAGAAAAGTGAATAAAAACCACCTTCGTTTGAGTCTGTTCTGAAGTTGCTGTCTGTCAGCTCTTTCAATATAGATAACTAAAGACGCCTATTCAATGTGAAACACAGAAAATGCTGTTTCTAAATGATTTTTTACTCTAAATATTCTTATATCATTTTAGTCTAACAAGACAGAAAGTGCTAGGCAAGACTGATTGTTGGTTTCAAAGACATCCGCGTTTACTGAATTTGAAACAAACAGTGCCTGGGGAATCTCAACTATGCACTGAGTGGGGGTCAGCACTGTCACAGCTCCTGAAGTTTTGAATTATCCCCAAGTCTTCATTACATCCTTAAGAAGTATACTGTTTGTGAACAAAACAAGATGACTGGAAAAACAATTGTTTATACTAGATTGTCACAAAAGTAAGTTCTCATTATTGCTGTTATCTTTCCTAAGAGAAGACACTCATTCTCGCTCTGGTATGTGATGAAATTACCTAAGGAACGTTAAGAAGTCATAAAAGACTTCTATGCATGTAAAGGTAACAATCAGGATAGGAAGTGTGGAAGATGACATTAGCTGACCTCTTGAAAAAAATCCCTCTAGCTAATTAGCATAAGGGGAATATCAAGCTAAGGCCAAGTATGGGAGCACTGGGAAACAGTAAACACAACTGCAGGTTGCCACATTTGCTGCGGTACACAGAACAGTCCGGTGGCACGACTGTGACAGAACTCTAATTTCTATTCAGCAATTTGCTTCCCATTAAGAAGGAGACATAAAATCATTCCTTGCAGCTGCTCACTTCTTGAATCATTTCTGAAACAGGAGATCAGTATTGTCAGATACTGAGGGACCACAAATGGGCTTAACAGAACTAAGCTTGGGGTGCATATGTGAAAAAATCATATGGTACTTCTAAAATATCACTGAGGATTCACTTTCCTTTAATCTTACTATTCTGCCAAGCGACTGTGCAACACTGAGCGGATTGTGTAGCAGGTCTGTACGTGCAGCCACTGAGACTTCTGTGCCTGTCTCATTCTCACCAAAACAATTTTTAATCTAATTACAATGATGAAGATGAGGAATTCAGAGTGTGAGAGAAGCAGCATTAGCCTAAAGGAAGATTTTAAAGATAGATTCTTTTTCTTCTTGAGGCTAGCTAATGTCTAGAAATGTTTTGTTGCTGTCTGGTTAGACAATATAATCAAATGTGTTTGCTCAACATGCAACAAAACATCACAGGTAAAACTTCCTATTTTGTCTGAAAAGAACACCGAGTTTTTCACTAGAAAGATATTTTCAATATCCTTTTATTCATCCAACTTAGTGAGCGGATAAGCCTGTCACTTATTCAAGGTCAGACACGCAATTTCAGTCTCCCTAAAAAGTGTAGAAATTATCGCCATAACTGTAGTAATTTTTGGAAGGGTTCAGCTTTGGGGCGGGGGGGTGGG
>Ga0065711_1026949_pt1 | contig 56612 bp, 33 predicted proteins | sample Hoacrofraction12_FD_59098 | JGI IMG/M metagenome (GOLD analysis project Ga0065711, IMG submission 59098) | Hoatzin crop microbial communities from Cojedes, Venezuela - Epithelial fraction 12 v2 (version 2) | ecosystem: Host-associated > Birds > Digestive system > Esophagus > Crop | place...
AAAAAAAAAAAAAAAAAAAAAAAAAAGGGGGGGGTTAATGTACTATCCTGTTTCACATGAAAAGAGATTTATACTAAATAGAGCAGAAAGTTGAGAGCCTGTGGTGATGGGGCCACAGCAGTACTGAAGACAGGTAGTACAAGATGAAAAGATGGATTAAAGATACAGACATGGCATTCTGATTCCCCTCTATCCCAGTTTAAGTGTAGTGTTTACTTGTAATGTTCCTATTTGAGTTAATTGATCAAAAAAACCTTATGTTTTGTAGGTATGATTGCAAAGAGAATTTGGAAAAAAGTTTAAAAAAAGTTAAAAGTTCATGGTTTCCCTCATAATAATGAGCAAGCCTTCAGCACATTTGCCTTCTTTCCTCTCTATGTGTTAAGGTGCAAGAGTAGCTCATTATTTCTTTGAGGATTCGCTAGTGCCTGGGAAGCACTTTTGAGACTGTGAAATCTAGATGCTGTAGGTTCTATCTGCCATAGCAATATGAAGGTGGTTGGTGCCAGGGACCTGGCATCCGTGTTGTGTATTTTTGGGTAGTCTTAGTTCAAAACTGCCTCCAGTCTGGCCCAATGGACCTAAATGCCCATAAGCAATGTGATAAATTAGCATAAGAAATCAGAAGTGGAATTAGATTTAATCATAGACCACTTCTTACAGTTCAGTTTCATGTGAAAGAAATCCAGTTTGTGTGCTCTAAGATCAGTGTGTTTGGAACTAATGCACAGTAAATGAGGACATCAGGAGTTTTGCTTCAAAAGCACATTCTTGACCATAAATGCTAATGTAGACACTGCCACTGAAGTATTTAAGCTGGAAAGAAGTGATAATACACTCAGTCAAGGTATTCCTGTCAAGTGCTTTTTCAATAAAAACACTGAAAACAGTATATTTAATTACGTTACAATAGCACCAAGAAGTGCCTAAGAAAGATCAGACCACTTCGTGCTGGACACTAAAAAAGTAGCTAGAGAGTGCCTGCCCCAAAGACTTTCCAGTTTAAGTTGAAGAGGCTGACGAGGCTGATTAAATGGAACAATGTAGTGATTTACACTTTCTAGCCTTGAAGATTACCTTCCCTGCAGTTTTGGTACTTTTAGTTCAGGTCAGTGCTGGTGAGTTTAAGTGAAATGTGAATAAAAATTCAGCAGGAGAGCTCTACCCTCAAGTGTTTTAGCTTCTAGTCTTGTGAACTAGCTACAACACTGCAATGAACAAATTTACTTGTATTTCTCTGTTTGTGCTCTCTACTTACTTTTAGTCCTTTGCTTTTTATTTTATACCTATAAATGTATGCATAAAATCGTGTGCAAATGCTTTAATATTTGGCATGATCATTAGCAAGTAATGGATGTATTTTGAATCTTGTCACTTTGTGTGTGTGTGTAAACACCTACATCACCATCTGCATGCACTACAGAGGCATTAAAAAAAGGCTTCAGCATAGCAAACAGCAGCAATTCAGAGGGCAAGTAGCAAACAAACTCTACCCCTAAGAATTGCCAAGTGTAATGCTGTTAGTTTAAGTGCTGCATGGGAGGCCCAGGGGTCAGAAGCCAACTTCTTTTTGTGCATAGTGTTTGCAGGGGTGACCAGTGACTGCCAAGGTTCAGGTGGAAGTTGCAAATTTTGTTATCTGAAGAGGAAGCTTCAAGTTTTTCTTGATCCTCCTGTGCAAAAATTCTGCTTGATAATTTATAGAGAAAGACCTTTTCAATTCTGAAAAGATAGCCTGTGTCCTTAAAATATGGGCAAGAGCCTGGAAGTTCACTTCAGCAGAAAATCAGCCCTTGTGTCCTCCAGAAATAGCTGGTTTAAAAGGATTGGAGTGTCTATGCAAAGAAAGGGAATGGTCACAGTGTACCTGGAGGGGAAAAATGGCTCTGTAAATGGTGTTGATTAGACTGCAGTTTTTTATATCAGTATTTCTTCTCTACACACTGAAGAACTCTAATCCAAATAATCCTGCCATCATTACTCAGAAACTGCCACCATCCTAGTTGGGTTATTGGACATTTTGGGTATTTGCTACCACCAACAGCGTTGTTGTTGGATTAAGATTGACAGGCACAGTCGTCCTATCTGTAGTATAGGGATGTTTTTCTGGCTCTAAGTAAGGTATCCAATTTTTCCATTTACTTTAAAAATTGTTTTTAATTTATTTGTAACCAAATGGACAAGCAGATTCACAACATTCCCTAACAATCCCTTTCTTTAAAGTCAACGGTGTAATGAGAACAGCAGAATCTGTTTTACCTTCTATACCAAAACATAAACCAAATATAGATCTATTTTTCAAATTAGTTAAATGTTCAGTTTTAACGGCCCTTTGGTACCTCTTCATGAAAGGTGCTTGCTCCATGCAGCCTGGAGTGTATTCTGCAGCACTCTGCAATTTGCGAAAGTATACATTAGTGGAAAATAATAGTGAAAGGCTGCCAGAAGACCTTTTGTCTGTACACATTGCCTTGTTTCTCATAAGCAGGTTTCCCCCCACACTTATTTTTTGAATGTACTCTTTGTATGTAGAATGGGAATGCATTCTTGTTTTGGTTTAAGGAATTAAGTAGCATAAATTGTTTCTGGTTACATATGTTTCCTTGAATTCAAGTGATTCAGGACCTACTACAAACTGTCAAGAAAAAACTAAAGTTAAAATGAGCTGGGGAAAGACGGTGTTGAGACTTCCAGGTAACTTACATGATGGATTTCTTGAATTTGTGTTCTTTGTTATCCCTTTAAACATTCGGTCCTGATCCACTTCCAGTATGCGGATCCAGCTTTGCCTATGCAGAATTCTGTTGGAGCTCTGGGACTGTAGGAAATCAGCGGAGATTTCTTTCAGTCCATGGCCTAGGGACAGTAGTTGGCTGCTGTGCACACCTAACCCTCAACCAGAAATCACCCCGGTCATGCCTCCTGGCTGCAAGTCATACCTGCCTTCAGGACTGCAAAGTTCAAGTGCTAAAATATCCTTCAGTGGGACTCTATATCTCTAATGTCTCTAGATGTACTAGATATCTAGTATCTCTCCGCCCATCTACAAGAAGGGCCAGAAGGAGGATCCCAGGAACTACAGGCATGTCAGCCTCACCTTGGTGCCAGCGAAGGTTATGGAGCGATTCATCCTGAGTGCGCTGACCGGACATGTGAAGGACAACCAGGGGATCAGGCCCAGTCAGCATAGGTTCATGAAAGGCAGGTCCTGCTTGACCAACCTGATCTCCTTCTATGACAAGGTGACTCACCTGGTGGATGAGGGGAAGGCTGTGGATGTTATCTACCTGGATTTTAGTAAGGTCTTTGACACTGTTTCCCACAGCATCCTCCTGGAGAAACCAGCTGCCGCAGATAAAAAATTGGCTGGATGGCTGAGCCCAGAGGGTTGTGGTGAGTGGAGTTAAATTCAGCTGGCAGCCGGTCACGAGTGGTGTCCCCAAGGGCTCAGTATTAGGGCCAGTCTTGTGTAACATCTTTATCAATGGCGTGGATGAAGGCATTGAGTGCTCCCTCAATAAGCCTGCAGATTACAACAAATTGGGCAGGAGTGTTGATCTGCTTGAGGGTAGGAAGGCTATGCAGAGGGATCTGGACAGGCTGGATTGATGGGCCAAGGTCAATTGTGTGAGTTTCAACAAGGCCAGATGCTGGGTCCTGCACTTGTGTCACAACAACCTCATGCAACACTACAGGTTTGGGGAAGAGTGGCTGGAAAGCTGCCCAGCAGAAAAGGACCTTGGTGTGTGAACATGAGCCAGCAGTGTGCCCAGGTGGCCAAGAAGGCCAACAGCATCCTGGCTTGTATCTGGAATAGTGTGGCCAGCAGGAGTAAGGAAGTGATCATCCCCCTGTACTTGGCACTGGTGAGGCCGCACCTCGAAGACTGTGTTCAGGCCCTTCACTACAAGAAGGGCATTGAGGTGCTGGAGCATGTCCAGAGAAGAGCAACGAGACTGGTGAAGGGTCTAGAGAACAAGTCTTACAAGGAGTGGCTGAGGGAACTGGGATTGTTTAGTTTGGAGAAAAGGAGGCTGAGGGGGGACCTTATTGCTCTCTACAGCTACCTGAAAGGAGGTTGTAGTGAGGCGGGTGTTGGTGTCTTCTCCCAAGTAACTAGCGATAGGACGAGAGGCAATGGCCTCAAGTTGCATCAAGGGGAGGTTTAGATTGGATATTAGGAACAATTTCTTTACTGAAAGAGTGGTCAGGCATTGGAATAGGCTTCCCAGGGAAGTGGTGGAGTCATCATCCCTGGAGGTGTTCACAAAACGTATAGATATGGCACTCCAGGACATGGTTTAGCAGGCATGGTGGTGTTGAGTTGACAGTTGGGCTTGATGATCTTAAAGTTCTTTTCCAACCTTAACACATCTATGATTTTTCACCTCATAATGCTAAGAGACCAGATAGGAGAAATCTGACCGTATAGAGGATCTTTCCCTGGCACAGTGTCCCACAGTGTGTCAATCAGCAGTTGAGGGATTTCCTCAGTCATGGAAGACATCCTAGAATTATGAAATAATACAAATCATTTATGTTACTGTAGAACCTAGAAATCCTAGTTGTGAACAAGAATACTATCGTGCTGAGTACTATGTAATTGTGAAACAAAGAGGCTGTCTTCATTGTTGTTTAAAATGTGCTGAGCTCACCATAAAGTACAATTTGCGTAGTCTGATAGAAGCAGATACAGAACTAGATTGTCGTTTTACAAGCCGTGACCTGTACATTTAACTGTCTTCAAGGGATTAGCCCTGCAGCTTTCATAGCTGGTCGCAGGCAGCTGCATTCAGGAGAAGTGATGTCCCTGGAATTGTGTGCAGAAGGAATGTGGGTTCTTCCAGTGGTCTGATCCTGCAGGATGGGTATGAGGACCATTGGCAGTGTGTTCTCACAGCTTCACTAATTCTAAATTTAAAATCGATAGCTTGATGTGGGTACATATTTCTAGCATGAGAAGCAAATTCACACAAAAACTTTCCACCACGCTTGAAAAAGCAGATAAGGAGAAGGCATTCTGCAGCATTTTTCTGTAGAAAGACTAGGGATTATATTCCAAAATGCGCTTAGATTATTTATGAAAATAAAAAAAATCCATTTTAGAAACGTATCTATTAAACTATTACAAAAAAATCAATGAAACAACAAACAAATATTTTTTCCTCAGATTTCTGTCACACAGGATATCATTAAAAAGCAGTAATTAAAAATAATTGTAAATATTTCCATAATAGAAATATTTTCCTATATGACTGCTTCCTTGGACTTGAACTCTGTTTTGAACATGAACTTTCTTTTCTTTTCTCACCCTCCTGCCTCCCCTGCTTGCCCTACCCCTTCAGCAGAAAGACAACTTTTCTTTAGAGACCTCTCTTGCCACCTGCTTCCTAACTTTTTTATTTCTTGGATGCAACTTTCACTGCAGGAAAAGGTAGGAAATGTTTTTTTTAAGCAGCAGGTTGCCATTGTAAAAGGGCACAAAAATAAACTTTGAACTTGATTTTTTTCTTGAATCAATAATCCCAAAGTTATGCTGTTAGAAACTTTCACCAACTTTCTTCTTTTTTACTTTTAATTTTCATTTATTTATTTTAGCCTTTAAATGGGAGGGAATTATCATGAGTCTTACCTTTTAAAATGAAGTATTTCTGCTATACTGTATTAGACGGTTATTTTTATTTCAAGTAAGGGAAAGCTAGTGAAATAAGAAAATCTTTAGTATGACTCACCTTGCAACCATTTAAATAGAAGTTATAGTGTTCTTACAACACTTCCCTGCTGTAGCAGTAAGTAGTAATACAAGGCTTGCGCAATGCTGAAAATGATTAAAGTGCATCAGTATCTGTTAAAAATCACCTGCATGATTTTCAGTGAACGAGGCCTTTTGTAAGGGATGAAGGCAGGAGCGTTTACACTGCTATGTGATTATTCAAACTACTGTGACCATAACACTGTGGAGATGGCAGCGACCTTTTAACCTTGATAAAATCAGTAACGGTCCTTCTTCTTAGCTTCAAATCATCTGTTGTTGTTTAGTTTGTGTTGGAATAAAATGTGCAAAATAAGTCTACAGAAATTCTGTAAGTTACCAAAATGCATTTTGAGCATTAACACCATCTGTTCATATGTTTGCAACTTAAGAATGGAACATATAGTGCTGAAAAGATGTAGGCCTGTGCTTTGCAGTGAGTTTCTTCTTTAAACTCTAAAACCAACTTTCTCTGATGAAGGTGTGTGTCTTCAAAAGCTTCATAGTTCTCTGTGCTTCACTTCATTTTCTCCTATTTCCTTTACCTTACTTTAGTTTTCGCAATGTTTTCTTATGTGTAGAGGCTTTGCAAATAAAACCAAAATCAGTACAGGAAACCAAAATCAGTTTTGCCCTGGAAAATACTACTTTTTCTTTAAATAAAATTATACTTATGGTCATTTAAGTCATAACTGCTTCTTTTTGTGTAATCTTGCAAAAACTTACTTGAATGCTTAATTTCGTTTATGTGATCGGCCCATGGGAGCCCTTACGACTACTGACATATGGAGACTGGGACACTGGTTAATAGGAGAGAGGTTGTATGGTTTAAGATTAGGGTATGGATGCTGGGTTTTGATATCAGAGATGGTTTTGTCTGTCATGTCAGTTGTGTCTGTGTGGCACTTGTGCAGTTTAGCAGTGATGAAAGTCTGTGGAAAAAATAGGAAACAGCTGAGATTTAATCTATATATTGGGACTTCTGAACATTTCTTTCTTGCTCACTTTTATAATCTCAGTTCACAGCTGAACAGAATGACATAGTAGGGGAAATTCAGGTATTTTGTTTAAAGAAAAAAAAAAGAAAGGAAAAACAGCAATAAAGCACTGAGAGGAGAGAAAATGTCTCTACGAATGCAACAGACATAAAAGAAAGTGAAGGAAAGTTAAAAATTACCATAGGGCAGGCAGGACACCTGCTAAAGAACCTTCTGCTGCCTCTCACAGCTGGAAAGGAAAATGAAAGAGATGCAAACAACTGTTCTGGAAGCATGAAATCAGCCTTTTGTCTTTTCACTCCTCCCTTTCTGAACGGTTACAGTATGCAAAATTTAGGGGAATCTCAAAGTATGCAGAGGGAAAAAATTCAGCAGGCTCTGCATATAAAAAGCTGAGCCATGGAAGTGTGCCTCTTTGAAAACAGGATCATGTTTGGGAGCTTCCCGGTGCATTGAAGAAAGTGGTAATTAATGCATAGTGAATGACTTCGAATGAAGGTTGAATAGGGGCATAACAATGGGAAGTTTTTTTTTTTTTTTTAGGTTAAAGTGTTGAAAAAGGAAAGCTGTTAAAAGATGGCTACTGTGAAGCTACAACTTCAATCCTTGTCTTCTCTGACTTTCCTTTATAGACCGTGGTGGGTTTTGTTTTGTATGGGTCTCCAAATACAATGAAGTTAATTTGCACCAATTTCATTTTGTGTATGCTTTAGGATTTTTTTTAAGGTTATTTTTTTTTTTCTTTTTTGGCAGGGCTTGGTGCTTTGATGGTGCTTTTGAGCAAATGGTTTGCCCAAAGTTCAGATGATGTTAGCTCCATCCTCTTTTTCATTTATAACATCAAGGGGATTACAGAGAATAACTTTGTTGCCCAACATCAAGGCTATATCTTCAAGCTACTAGAAAGGTAGTTCTCAGAAAGTGTGTCTTCTAATATTTTAGAACCTCCACAGGCTTCAGATAAAACAAGTATTAAATACAAAAAGCTCACAAGGATCCCAAGGAAGGTTAAACTCACACAGCCTCCTTCATGTTGAACACCTGAAATGTATTTTTTAGACTGTTGGAGTGTTATCACAGTAAAGACAGCACTGAAGTCTTATATAACTGAAGACAGAAAGAATAAAACCCAGCAACTTATTTAAAGACAGGCAATTTTTAATGGAACATGAGCTAAATATAATCTACTCTTGCCATCGGAAAGGGAATTTGGAGAGTGAGCAAGTAATTTTGGAGGGGTCTTGAGGGTTGATTCTCTTATTGGATCACAAGCTAGTAGATCTGCAGTTCTGTGCTTGATCCAAGGCCAGTATTTATAAGGCTTGAGGACAGAAGAATTCAGATATTTTGGAGAAATGAAATAGGGAAGCTACCATGCTCAAAATTGTTTCTAATATGTTTCTATTGTTAATAGTTCTTAACAGGAGACTCGGCAACTCAATCCTTTGTCACATAAATCTTAATTATTTCTAAAGAAGGTATGAAATTAAAAACATCCTACACAACTCCCAAAGTATGTTTTGTTTTCCATTTTTCCAGAGGTAGGCAAAGAAAATGTATTGCTCTCACTGCATAGTCTAGCAGAGTGCATGCCCTTTCTCCCCAGAATATCCCATTAGTACAGTTTTGAAACAAAGGTGGGTAATGCTGGTTAGGGTATGAGAATTTGCTGCTTCCACAGAGCTGTCGTCCGTCCTGGTCAAGGTGCATATCCTCTCCCAGTACTTAACTTCAGCAGGTGTATTATTACCCTCTACTTCTTAATGCTTGCAAATGGACTGTGAATTCTCAGATTCTGGAACAGTACTCTAAAATGAGTGTTGCCAATATTATGATAAGAATGATGTTGATTTAGGTGCATTTTTGTACTGATTTTCTTGTGTATGTGTGCAAACCAGAGTTTGACACCCAAAAGATACTTCTCACTCCGACTACCTTTGCTAAATTGAAAATGCTAATATTGAGTTAATTATCTATAGGCAACTAGATGCATCTTCTGAACTGCGTGGAACTCAATGTCTGCATTTCAACATACCTTGTACTGTGTTAAAATGTATGCATTCGTGCTACGGACAACTTTCTTGGGGAAAAAAAATCCCCAACTCAAGTGCGTTCATTTTTGCAACAGATGTTTGAGATTCATCAGGGATAAAGTTGCCAAGCTAAACTAGAGCCTTTTACTTCATCTGGGAAATTCTGTTCAATTTAGGCTGAGTTCCTGACTTCTGAACGTCCCTGCTTACCTTTTCTGATTTGCTTTCTTGGGAAGCCCTTAGCAGCCTGCCAGAGCAGTGAGTAAATGCTAATGGTCCAAAAAGCAATTATCATCAGCCCTAGAGCCAGGGCAAGGCACACACAGGGCTGCGTGAGCTGCAGGGGAAAGGCTGGAACTTGAATCCCCTTTCCCATCATATGTGAGACTTTGCACTGTGCTGCCGCAGAGAGACCAACAGTAGCACTGTGTGGGATGAAACCTGGGTTGGACCTTTAATCTCTCTAGTGCCTTTTTTGTAGCTAGTCTCGTTGAAACGGGGGGGTAAACCAAGGCAGATTTATTGGTGGAGGAGCAGGTGGAAGGAGCCTGAGATGACTGATGCTCTGTGTTATGTGATGAAGGGGTGATTGTGCTCCTGCATGTATCATCCCACTCAGTGCCACAACAGATTTTAGTCCTGGTAATTGGCTGTGTGGTTTGGAGTTTGAGCAATGATGATGGGTTTGGGTGTGTTATGCACAAGGTATGGGATGCTTGTTATTTTGAAATGTCTTTTATTTAGAAAGCTGTGAACTGATGTCATCCAAAACAAGATAGGAAGGTGAAGTTACTTAGGTTGCTAAGTCCAACAGTCAGAAGGTGAGGGGTACTGGATACTTGACTGCTGAGCACTTTTGAATCATTCCCCTAGTGAGTCTTGATAAGACTTTAGTGATGTACTAGATTTGTTGTTCCTCTCCTTTATTGGGTGCTCATGATGGATGTAGTAAGAGCAACATGAGTCATGAACAGGTACCCGTAAACTTGGTACTAAGCTGAAAAGTAAATAATGTTATTCTGCTTTTTGAGGTACTTGTGTGTGTCTGTGCGCTATACATACTCTCCTATGGGGGAAAAAAAAAATTAGTGTCAGAAAATGTCAGGAAAAGATGTAATGTAAGAACTCCCTCTACTGTAAAAACTCCCAGCATATAAAATGTGCTGTAGCACTAGCCATTGTGACCCAGAAATAAAATGTTTCCTGTGAATTAGAAGGATACAGAGTTGGATTAACTGGATGACATTTTCCCATCTGGTTTTTATTTATTGTTGCCCTTTTCCATTCACTGTAATTAGTGCATAGAAGTGACAATAGACATATACTGCACTCTGAGCTACAAGGATGTACCAACATCCTGAGCACTTTCCATTATTTTTTTTTCCAGTGACACTTCTAAAACTCCTAGCATCTTAACTCTGCTGAAACCTATGATTTCTGTGAACAGAAGAGGCAATTTAAGGCACCTTTTCTGTTTGCAAACAATTTTCAAATATAACCTCACACTTTCTGAACTTTTCCCAAGGGCCTCATAAAATTGATAATTGTCCATTTTCCTCTAAGTGACTTGAAAAATTGGAGGTCTTGGGATTCAAAATTCAGATCTGGATTTCAGGGTGCTCCCTATCAATGCTGCTGCTCAAAGATGCTGAAAACCCAACTCTGTCTTCTCGCAGAAAGAGGAGCTTTTGGAAATGTAACCCACCCTGAGCTCCAGAGAACCCAGTTTTCCTCTGGACTTTTGTCTAGCTTGAATTTAGAAATACCGTTGCTGGTTATCTCATAAATACTAAAGGTGCAGAAAGGGTCTACTCTGGCAGTAATTCAAGCTTGGCATTAGTGTGACTTAGTTTTATTTTAAGGTGGACAATTGATGGGATATTGGCACATAGAAATGTGCTTATACACAGTCCTGTTAGTCTGATCCTAGGTAATCAGCAGGGTTTTGTGACAGGTTGGCAGTAAATCAGGTAGTTTGGATAGAAGGGTGATGCAGACACTCAGCTGGTGGCCCTGCTAGCACTGGAGAAAGGTAGCAGTAACTAGTGCTACTAGTCAGGATATTCTGAGGATATAAATATAGAATCATAGAACGATAAGGGTTGGAAGCGATCTTAAAGATCATCTGATTCCAATCCCCCTGCCATGAGCAGGGACATCTTCTACTAGACCAGGTTGCTCAGAGCTCCATCCAACCTGGCCTTGAACACTGCCAGGGAGGGGGCAGCCACAGCTTCTCTGGGCAACCTGTGCCAGTGTTTCACCACCGTCATGGTGAAGAATTTCTTCCTAATATCCAATCTAAATCTGCCCTCTTTTAGTTCAGAGCCATTCCCCCTTGTCCTATCACTACACACCCTTGTGAAAAGTCCCTCTCATCCCTGTCTCCAGAGAAACAACTCCAAGCCTGAAGCTATTTATCCACAAGAAAGGATCCTGCAAGGAAAACCACCTAAACCTGGAGCAAACTTTATAAACAACAAAAAGGGGAAGAATGGGATGATATCTCCACAAAGACATAAGAGCATGAGAAGTGTGGCTGAAAATTGAGTGTTCTTATAAAGTAAAGGTACATTGGCTAGTCCAAAATCCATGACACTACAGCCAAGAAAAAAAGCCTAAAAGCCTTTTCTGGCTCCCTGTTGAAGTGAAAGCAGGGATTAGAAATAAAAAAGCAATTTATAATGAATAGGAAAAGGCACACTAACAGCAATTGATACAGTTCAGAAGTTATGAAGTGTAGAAAGTTGATAACAGCCACTAAAGCATCCAGGATAAAGCCATGTGAAAGGACAATAAGAAAGTTAATTTTTTTTTTTTTTATTATGAAGTGCAACACAGTGGCATAGCTCTGTTACTTGACAGATGAGAAAAACATCTGTTATTTGGTACACACAAAAGCAATGAATTTGTGTTCTTTGTTCAGCAGAAAAAAGACCCCCAAAGTGGGATGTGCTTATATACTGGAATACTGACGGCGTTCCGGAAGTCAGGAAGAGTGTTAATGTTTTGTCAGTGCTCAGGATTACAGTGGTGAAAACAAGCTGTTGCATCCATTATCCATCCTGGTCAAAACAATGGAAGACTAGTGATACAACTAATAGGTTGTATTGTTCTGTTTCTTTCTGAAGACAGAGCAAAAATTATTAGGTATCGCTTCTGATGTTTCTTCATCTTTAAAACTGTTCCTCTGTTCCCTCCTATCTGTGAATCCTACACTGTTGTGAGACCGCATGAGCAACTGAATGTATGTTCCAACGCAATGTGATAAAGGGGAATGTATAATTTATAAAAAAGCGCATAATGAACAGAAGTTGGTTTGTGCTCTAGATACTGAATAATTGTTGGGCTGATGATAGACTGGCACTTACAATTCAGGGTTCCGCATCCCCAGAAGATCTTGAAAACTGGACAAAGAATGCATGGTATTTAAGGCTGAATAAAATGCTGTGCTGTGACTACCTTAAAGACCTCAATCAGTAAAGTAAAAGGAGAACCAATTAAATTTTAAAAAATGATAATTCTGTTTTAATTCTCATTGATATGTTCAGTTCTATGGTAACAGTATGAAATGTAATGGCACAGGGTAATTGGGAAGCTATTCTTGGAGGCTATTCCCATGCTATTATTTGAGTACTGGTATGTGATCTTTTATACTGCGTTAAAAAACATGCCTCTGGCTCATGACAAATTGTGCTCATCCAACTGGTTCCCAGTCACAGGTCTGGAGGTGGTACAGGCTGGGAACCATTTCGAATAAGCACTTTGGACATAGCCCTCCTGTTTTAGAGGGTAAGATAATTATTACTGTAGATATGGGCTGCTCTTTCTCAGTTGACCTCAGTGTTAAAGAATTTACTAACTCAGACATAGCCAATGGTCTAAGGTTCCCTTTAAGCCTTAAGCTTTAGGAAACAGAAGTGATCAAATGATGTGTCCCGGTTGGTGTGCTCTGATCTTACCAGTTGTGCCCCTCCAAAAAAAGGAGATGAAATGAGTAAGATCTGATTTATGCTCTGTCATAGTACTGCTCTAGCTGTCAGGACTAACTGCACCAAGGCAGTGGGATTTGTCCGCAAGTGAACTGGAGTTCATTTTTCTATTACATATATTGGTGCTAAGCATTCCACCGCTCAAGGTGTATTTGCCTGATTTCTTTATTGTCTTTTCAGAATAGGACTGTTCTATGTTTGGGGTTTTTTTTGACTTTATACTTACACAGGAGGCATAATATTTTGAAACGTATTGCCACGGGGCCAATCCAGTAGGCAAGCAGCCATATGCAGTTCCAGTTAGAACACGCAGATTAGACAAAGATTACATGAAGGAATATAGAGGAAAGTTGTAATCTGTCCAAAGGCAGATAAATACCTCTACCTAGGCTCTGGTACTTCCACTTGTCATGTTACAGGAATCTTATAATGCTTTATAATGATGAAGACACTACAGGTGTGATGAAAACCCCACAAGAGTCTTGGAAACAACTTTTAAGTACTTTTGCACTTTATATAATCTATAGCTGAGGAAGAGTACTATATGCCTTTTTAGATTTCATTTTCCAATAGAGGGAAGATGATGACTAGAAAAAGACTGAGGACCTCTAGATGTTTTAGGATCAGCGTAACTCTGACTGTAACCACATCTCAAAGTGAGGGATACTGCATAAGGAGCAATCTGTAAGAATAGTCTGGGCAAATCAACATAACCATGACTATATATGACATGCTGTAGGGAGCAGTCCGAGAAGGACTAGTATATACATCTACATAATCCAAGAACAACAGTTCTTCCCCATCCTTATTTTTCATAATATTCTTGTGAGCGTTCAAAAGCTTATAAGAAAGCCTGAAGTTCAGGAGAGGCAGAGGAAAGACAGTCTGAGGAAATTTCCACAACCAGCCCAAGGCTTCTCTTTAGCTCTACGAGCAGGACTTTCAGTAAGACAGATGTCTCACTAGGTTTTGGTGGGAAGTTGTGATATTTCTCTCAGCTGGGTTGGAGCTTATACTCAGGGATGCTTGTACAAGTTTCTTTAGTATAAAAATTATTGAACTGTGAATCTCAAAACTGTTTTTCTGCCTTTGAGATTTCAAGCAGTGTCGCTTCTGATCCCACTCACAACTGTCCATGAGACCACACTGGGGTCGGTTTGGCATTTCTAGACTTGAATGGAAATTCAGGTGGAATGATAGGAACTAGTCAAGTCCAAATATTTAATGTTAAGAACTACAGATATGCTATTTGCTCTAGGAACATGTGAAAGTGAGAGAACATTTCTACAGTAAATAAATCATACTTTGCCCATCCCTTTTGGGAATGGGATGAAATGCAGACCGACTGTCAGCAGGAACACCTTTCATGGCATACAATAAGTCATTGGATACCTACTGAGTACTTTAACTAGTGTGTCAACTGGTATCAAAAGTGGTCAAGTGTAAATCCACACCCTGGGATGCAGTAATTTGTTTGGTGTGATGCTGATACTGTAGAGTTTGGAATTTGTGACCGAAATAAGCAGTCCCCCAAAGTATCTTTCTCATATTTGCCAAGAAATTAACCATTCAAACACACTGAATGCTGTCAGGGACAAATTATGAAAATAACCCATCTAGAAGTGATGTTTTATCCAAGGGCAGAAGTGAGTGGAGCCACAGTTAGGGCTGTCAAATGATTTAATAATTCCTTTTTGTTTGTTTAGCTGATTTGTCTTGGGAGTTTGTCCCTCATTCTCTGCTCAAACACACAGTTCTGCTGAGCCACTGCCTTACTATACTCCTTGTTTCTTGCCATATAGTTAAAATCAGCTTTTTGACTAACTAAACAACAACTTTTGAACATATGAAAACAAAAAGCAAGCTTTTATCAGTTATATTCATTCTATCACAGTGACCTTCTGTTGTCCTTGTTTTTCAGTCTCTTTTTCTACCTTTGAAAGTCTTAGCCAAAGATTTGGAGCTAAATTCAGCCCAGATGTAAAACAGCACAGTTTTTCTAAAGCTTTTACTAGGTTCTGCTTTGATCCTGGAAGACTCACTTTTAAAAGGTGGGTATGACACAGTTTCTCCTCCATAAGGAGTAGATTTTTTTTTTTTCCCCTCCCCTGATGCTTATCATAGCAGCAAGGCAAGCGCAAAATTGCCCTGGGAAGACATTTCAATAATCAAAAGTGTTTCTTTTGTAAAATTATCACAACTAGTATATTACTTGACTTTAGCTTCCAGAAAAGTCAGTGAGAGGAAACTTGTTCTGTAGTTTGGACCATTATCTCAGAATTTAGAGGAATTCTAGTGTTAAACACACTGGACTGATAATGAACTTATGCAAGCTGTCTGCATCCAGAACTCTTCTCAAGAGATGAAGTAGCAATATTTTGAAAAGTGGTAGAAGTTTGCCCAAACTGATATTTCAGAACTGATCACCCCAGCAGAAAGAACAAAAAAAATCAGTTCCATTGACTTAAACTGGTCCTTTCTGGTCACTATAACTTGTTAAATCGGTGCTACATTCTAAGGCGGATGAGGGTAATATCTTTGTCTTCCATACAAATAAGTTTCGACCTGACTATAGATGCAAAAATCCTGAGTTGCCAGAGAGACTCCATGAGAAACAGTGACTGGCTACAACTCACAGCTTTTAAGATGTTGGAAGAGAGCTGTTGGTGGAAGAAGCTGCATGAATGTAAGAATTGTTAATACGCTGTTTAGCTCTCATTGTCACTGGAAAATGTTGAACCCTTTGTCTCAAAGTTAGCATGAAGATAGTTTGTGATATTAATTGCTCCACTTATTAATTGGATTACCTCCAAACCTGTATGTCATTCAGCAAAGACAGCCAGAAGTGGACTGACAAACCAATTTATGAGCAGAAAGGTATTTGGTAGGACTGCTTTCAGTCAAAATATCCCTTTAATGAAATGCCATGGGGAGTAGTTGCTTAAGAGAACAAAGTCAGGTTTGTGGCAGGGCTGTCAGTAATTTGAGAGGCTGTGCATCTCTGGAGCAGAATCTTGTGGAAAGGGTAATTGCAGCAAGTGTCAATCTTAAATATCAAAAAAAGACATTGTGACCAAATGCCAGTATCATGTTCTGTGAGGTATCACAGTTCAAGAAATAGCCCTGGAGCATTATGGTGTGTCAGTTATCTGGACCCTTTGATTGGGAAGTGCTAAAATTCCCAAGAGATCCAAAAGATCTTGCCAAGAGTTCAACTTGTTGTAATACTATTTGATAAAGATCTAGTAAAGATGGGGGCCTTGCCAAACCGAAGACTGCTGGCATTTCTGCTTTATGGATTATATTGCCGGTAGTGAAGTAGTGAGGTTGTAAAGGAGTACAGCAAAAATCTCAGAGCTTGAATTAGTAATTTTTTTCTGTCTAATGCCATGAAATGCTACGTTACTGAACAAAGTAGGGTACATCGCATAAATTAATGGTGTGTTACAGGAATTGGCTTCTGCTGCTGACAGTGATTAATGGAAACTTTTAACTTAGCTTGTGTGAAATATTTTCAGGCTTATAGAGTGAGGGATACAACTAACTCACACCAATGGGCTTCAGTATTCTTTGCACCCTACAATGGCTGTTCTTTATCAGAGTGATCTTTCAGCATTTCTGGGATTACCTGGTACAGCAGTAGCAAATTTTGGGATCCTTTAAGGCATGGAAAAATTATGGAGCAAGAATCAAATGGCTGGAAAATATTTGTAATACCTATACACTTATTGATACTAAATTTTATTTTCTACTTTAAAGTGAGACATGTACCACAAATGATACAGAAAACACTGATGGTATATTCACGGAATAAGTATAAATTCTTAACCTCTGAATAATGACAAGTATGCCTACAGTTAAAGATGAAGCTGCATTATATATTTCAGTACTAAGTGTACTTTTTTGGCCTGTTGACGTATCTTCAGAGTAGGAAGAAAGTAAAGCACTGAAAATAGAAAGCATTAATATTGTTGACAAGTAAACAAAAAGGAAGATTATATCCACAGAGCTCAGAAAATGGTGGTGAATGCAGCCCTAAAGTTACAGTGCAGATACAGTAGAAATGCATGTTCTCTACAGGGGAAGCTTAGAAAATGAGCGTGACCTTTTAACGCTCAATCACTGTGATTTTAACAGTGGTACAGTATTAAGGTGCACTACTAAATTTGTTATAAAGGATGAAGGTTCACCATATGTAGGAATTTCTCTTGTCTAATACAGTAAGTGTATAAGCATTTCTGTCAAAGGAACTTAATAAGTCACAGAAAGCATTTTAAAGATGAAGTGTAGCAGAAGAAATCTGATTTTGAATATTTCTCTAAACATTATTTGAGTATTCATTGTGAGAGAAAATGTTTTAATAAAGTGTTTAATTAATTTTTTACCCCATTTTCTTCATGGACTTTGGGGAAGAGAGGAGGATTATTTCTGGTGTTGCTTCTTTGGTTTCTGGGGTTTTTATAGAGCATTACAACTGTAAACTCATTACAAGTTATGACACTTATTCACTGCATTTTTACAGAGAAAGCCACACTGAACTGAAGGAAAAAAATCCCAATCCATTGAACTATGTTTTATTTTGCAAAAGGCAAGCTGAAGTATTACTCCTGCACTTCGATAATGTTAATTCTCAGTCCGGACAACAGGCACCGTCTATATGGAGATCAAAGGAAGTGTTCCCTTAAATTGGAAATTAATTTGCATTTTTATTCTAAAAGGGGGTGATTTTAATAATAGATGGATATTAAAATAAGTAATTAATTTATCAGAATTCTGTTGACCTGTGAATTCTTCTAGCTACATGGACTGATGTTAAGGGAAGATAGTGCTGTCCTGTCTTTGCCATTATCAAGATGGACAGTGGAGAAATTGGTTGTTCTGTAGCCAAAATTTCACCAATTCTACCCCATAAAAAGGATATGAAATATCTCCTTTTTCTTAAAGGATGAATATTTGCATTAAAAAAATTATTTTAGCACTCATATTAATTCAATTTTCAACTACAAATTGGATGAAACAAACCACATCTCCAGTAGATTGAATTCCCTATATTCACACATGCTGTCATCTCCAGCTTATTGGTGGAGGAGAAAAATTCCTTGGAACTTATTTGGAAGTAAACCAATTATGGTTTATAGCTACTCATGGGAGGAGCCAAACTGGTACGGAGAAACCTCGTTCCCAGATGCCAAATAGCGTTTTTCTGTTGGAAAAAAGCCAAAACAAAAGGGATCCCAGCCAAAACCTTCTATTAAAAACCAATTCCCCACCCAGTCACTCTCCGTAAAAAACAAAACTCCACAATCTGTTCTTACTGTGATGCAACTGAAGAAGCAGTGTGATTGCTAAATTCTGTAACCAACAACTGAACTTTAAAAAGTCTTTGCGCATACATGAAAGATCTGACAGAACTGGGGAACGTGCCAAAAGTCTGAATAGACTCTAAAGGCCTGAGAAGAACTTTTTGGATTCTACCATCAGGAGATTAGGATTTTCCTGGTGAAAAAGCTTTATTTCACCAGACCTCAGACTTTAGGATTAAAAATAACAACACACAACTTGGAAATGAGTGTATGTGGGTTTTGGCCGTGTGGATTATGGTACATAGGCAGTTTCCACACTTTCCAATTTCGGATGCCATTTTAGACTTTTACCCTATTTTTCCTTCTTTCTTTTCCAATTACATTTTCATCTTGTGGGTGACTACATTTGTAAGTTCTGTGGCCCCATTTAGGTTGTGATGCCTAATTTCAGAATTACTGGACTACATGTTTGAATTTTTTTTTATGTTGGCACGCCTGCGGAAACTGCAAATGTTTAAAAAGCAGATTGAGTAATTAAAGCCCAACTTACTGGACGTTTAGAAAATTGTTATCACTTATAGATGGTACTGAGTGGAGAGGAAAAAAAAAGTGCAAATTATTGGGCAAGAAAGGGCTTGTCTAGGAGAGTAATGAGTTAGGAGATGGGTAAACACAAGGCGAGTGATGAAAACAGTGACTGGTAAGATTCTTGGCATGAAACAAGGAATACATTGCAGAAAATGTTTCACAAAATGGGATGGACTGATTGCTCAAGTTTCTATGACTGTGACCTATCACCTTGGGTACCCTCCAATCCCAGGAAGGCCACAGAAAATAGAGAAATTAAAGATTTTATTCTGTTTTCACATGGATTTTGAAAGGAACAGTTTTTTTATTCAGTTAATATTTAGATATTAAATAATTTTTTTTATAATCATCTGTCACTTCATCTGAAGAATTAAAAATGCTTCATGCTTGAGCTGTTGGTGTGTCATCACTTTTTCAAATGATATCAAGTATAAATAAATTATATTACTTACAATAAGCTGCAGTTTTTGTTTTGCTGCAAAAGATTAAAATGAAAATTAAAGCAATGTTGCTTGAAGACTAAAAATGTGGGGTGCATCTTATTCTAGAGCAAGCACCACAGACTTTAACGCAGAGAGTGATAGTGAAGCAAAGTGATGGATGTTAATGCTGCCTTGAGTCTGTCTCAGAGAGCTCTAATAAAGACCACATCCCCTTTATTTGTAATTCAAAGGTTTGTTGTTTAAACATCGCATAATAAGCACCAGCTTTGCAATATCTCTCATCCTACTTAACTAGCACACAGCTGTTTTGAAAATCTGCTGTAAGAGTCATAGTAAAAGATCTGGAAATCTCAGCTTTATTGTAGAGGCAGGATGGTAAAGAAATTCGATATTTACCCAGTATAAACATATATACTATGATTTTCTTTCTTTCTTTTGAGGGCAATATTGGTTAATTAATGAAATATTCTTAAATTTGGGGGTAATGTTTTCCTGGTAGTGTTATACTTGAGCTCATGATTTTATCTTATCAGAGCAGGAGCATTGGTTGAGTTGTAAGGATGAGTAAATTCTTGTGCAGCTTGATTTTTTTTTTTTTTCCTTCATTCATTGGTCTCCAACTCAACTTTCTGAACTTGGAGTGTTTGTACTGTGTTTTGTGCCTCTAAAACATTTTCAGTCAGGTTAAAGCTGATTCTGAATCTCATCATCTTCTTGTTGATTTAAGAGAAATGACATCATCTATTGTCTGGTAAATGATTGAGCTGCAATTGTTCTCAAGGAGGCAAAATAATCCAAGGGATTGATTGTTGTACAGAAATCATGGCCACAGTGTACTGGCAAATATCCTTCTACAGGAGTGACTACTTTGCTACCATCAAAACATTCAAAGCAATTAAAAGCTTTGTATCTTTCTTTCCCTGAGACCCAGGTGGTTGCATTAGGTTAAATTTCTCCAGGGTAGCATTGTTTCTTTGTGAGCCTGGTCAGTCTTGGATATGGTGCTTGTTAGTAGATGGGGTAAGCAAAAGAAGTGAGGGAATGGAAATCAAGCAATGAGGTGAATCTAAACTGTGATGATTTTCTGTAGTAGCATTAGTACGTTGAAGACATCTTGTCTGTCTATCAGCCTTAAAGGAGGCAACTGTATTAACGTTGTTCCTACCTGTTGTTTGTCCACACTCTTCCTGAAGCCCTGTTGTAGGGAGGCTCCACAACACCCAAGCACTCTGGGTCAGTAGTTTGCTAGTCTCAGCAGCAGGGTTTGTTCCCTGGGATTTAACCTGTCTCTTTCCTTAATGCGGCTGTAACTGTTACAACCTGGTCTGTCTGCCCTGGCATGGAGAACAGACCGTCCTTTCCTAGTCTACAGCAACTTCAAATGTATTTCAAGGCGATCTTCAGTATCCATGTCTGTCTTGAAAAGCAACCTCTGTCCTACCTACCCACATGTTTTCCAGACCTCTGATTGTATTATATGACTCTGAAATCAACAATAATCACCTTCTTGTGTTCATGCATTGAATTTCAGGGCTAAGGAAAACCTCACGCTCATTTTTGCTTTCTTGTCCGGGATGATGCAGTCTCCTGGAATGTTGTTTTTGGAAAGCACAGCTACTGCAGAGTTGTGTAATAGAGCTGAGTGACAAATGATCTGTGGGGAAATGCAATGCAAGAATGTCCCATTGGTGTATTGCCGAGAAAATCCCCTTTTATGCACGGGCAGCTGCAGTGTCTTCCCTCCTGCTTTTCGGTTTGTAAGCAGCAGAACAATAGCAGTCTGTCAGTGGCTCTAAGCACAGTAGCTCAGATACTTTGATAAGCGTATCTGTGCCTTGGCTAAGTAACAGCTGCATCCTTAGCATTAAAATCCTAGTGACATCGACGAGAGGTGCCTTCAATGGCAGTAGCGTAGAGGGATGAGGCCCTAACGCTGCAGTTCCAGTTAGGGAGCTGTTGCATTGTAGCTGCAATGGGCCACTCCAGCTGAGCCCTCTCCAGGCCCTGTGCAAGCGCAGGACGGTGAAGAGCCTGCCCTGAAGGACTTACAGTCTAGGGAGGGGGTGACAGACCACAGGGTAGAGGAGAAAGGGAAGAAGAGTGAGGCAACAGTTGTCTTGGCTGTTAAGGAAGCAGACAAAAAATTACTGCTCTTTGCAACCCCTTAGCTGCTTTGTAGTGTCCTGCTCGGATCACCTGCCTGCACCTATGCGTGCGATTGCTTCCAGGTCCACTTCTACCTGTTTGAAACTAGTTAATAAAAATGTTTTTAGATAATAGCTTTCTCTAAAACAAACTCTTTCACGAAAGCCAGGCACAGAGTAACGGTGCAAGAGGAGCAGAGTGCTGGTTCCCGGTGCTGCAGGCTGGCCAGAGCATGGAAATTACTCTCCTGAATAAGCTCATCTGACCCACCAAAGTGCAGAGCAAAGCCCAGCTTGCCTGTCCCAGTGCTCTTTTACTGATTGCTATTATATTGGTGTGAGGGCAGAACTCTTTCCTCTACGTTAAAAAAAAAAAACCCCACCCACAAAACCCACCCTTCCCCCCTACATGCTATTTAATTTCTTTCTATAAAAACCTCTGCAGTAAAATGAATGTGGCAGATGTCTACTCTTCCTCAAAAAGATTATGCTTGGAAGCCGCACAGTAGCCTCACTTTTCATGGCATTAATGATGTGGACTAAGCATTGAGAATTGCAGTTAAAAAATACTCTAGATAGAAGAGGGCTATTCAACTGCTAAGCACACCCATATTTTTAATAGCCAACGTGTGTATGTGTATACACATATACAGAGTTCTCTTCAATTCTTCTTTTTCCTTGATGTGAGTGCAGGCTGATTTTTTTTTTTTTTTTAATTTTTTTCTTTCCCCAGTTTGAAATAACCAGAGCAAGATTTTCTCTTTTGATATATGCAGGCAGTTTTCAGTGCTGTGGTTCCCTGGTTGCTCACTGCTGGGATCTCCCTGTGGTAGGAAGTGCACGGCTTTTGCTTGGAGCTGAGCCGTGGGCCAAGCAGCCGTGGCTGCCTGGTGCAGTCTCTCATCAGGGACGAGGTGTTATGAGCGGCAGTGTAGTGCCACCAACGCTATCTTCACAAATCCTGCACATTCGTAGATTTTCCCCCCCCCACCAGTATGTGTTTTCACAGGATGTCAGCCTTAGATGGTAAAAGCCTGATATATTCAAGCTGCTTTTGGAAACCAAACACTTTCTAAGCAAATAATAGCGATGGATTAGTGACTTGAATTGGAAAATCTTCCCAAAGCTAGGACTCAACTTGCAGGGTTTCTCTAACTTCTGCTCACCTGTATTTGACAAGTGTGTTTTCTTACTGTGATTCTGAGGGTGCTGTACAGTGCTTTATTTTGCTCATATAGAATTTGGTGCTTTTTCCCACTGTTGAGACGATGAGATTCCAAGGTGGATTACGGCATCTCTTAAGTCAGCTACCCTATCCTTTCTGAAGGCACTTTGGGGTCCCTGAGGTTGGAAGCAGCCTGTGAGAGCTTGATAATCAAGATCTGCTCAAGTGAACTGTAATCACTTTTTTGGCTTGTATTTGGAGAAAGAGAAAAACAAAACACAAATCCCAAATTGAAAATTTACAGCTGAAAAGTGAACTTAAAAGTTTGGTTTCTGGTGGGATAAAATGCAAAAAATTTTCTGTGGGATTCTTCTCTTGACCAAAAATCCATTTACATGTATCTGTGTGCTTCAAGAGTGGTGATTTCTCTGTACTTCTCCTTGCTAAGAGTGAGAGAGACCCTCAGTCAGTTCATAACTGCTTGATGCAAACGTTTCCTATGTAAGAGAAAACTAAATGTAATGTACTCACAGACAATGCAATTTATTTTCAAATCAGTCCTTTTATATGAAATGGAGGAAAGCCAAGTTTTTTCATGCTGCAGTGTCTTTGTAATTCTGTTGTAATTTACTTTTCATGTGGAATAGATGAAGTGAAATTTAAATCCAAATAATTTTCTTATATAATGGTTTTGTTTGTATTTCTGAGGCAATGCTTTAATGCACAGTAAAACAGTTTTACCTGAATGCCAACTTAATATTTACAGGTGCTCTAGTGTTTTGGCTTTGGGTTTTGTTTTTTGGGATATTTTTTTTCCCCTTGTTGATAGTGCCTCTGTAGATAAATTTGTGTTTTATTGTCTGCATTTTTTTTAAACCCGACTTAGACAGGAGGCTAGATGACCCTACAACATGAGTGCTAAACTGTGAAGATTTAATGTTATAGAGATAGAGATTACACCATATCATGCCAAAAAAAGGGCAAAAATATTTATTCTTTCTATTAAACTGAAAAATCCACCAAGCTGAGGGCAACTGAAGACTTAGGAGACATCATCTTTACATATTTACATTTCTTCCATTTGAAGATATACTATTCTGCTATGAAGAGTTAACAGAATCACATTGTTTATTATGTTTTATTTTCAGAGGCAATAATTTTGTAAAAGTAACCACACTTGTTTAACATACACTGAAATTCATCCAGGAAAAACTAGTGAATAATAGTTTCAAAAATGTTTTAAAGCATTTGTGAAATTCTGTAGAATCCAGTGCTCTGCAAGTATTCAGTTTTGTTGACATAAGACTGGAGAATGTATTCCCACGTGACAATGTGGCTAGCTAAAACCATACAGCAGTGCTATATTCCACAAGTGGAAGGTAGTATTAGTAGTTCCATAGGTTTTTCAAAAAAATTCTGTAGTTTTTCATCAAATGTATGTTGTGTAAACTTTCAGTACGATTCTTCCCTGCAGTGAATATTTCTGGAGAGACCAGAGAAATCAGAAAAATAAATGAAGCTCTAATGTTTGAATAAAGATAATTACATTGTATTGATTAACTGTGTGTGGTATATGATATATAGTGGCAGTTTTCTGTTTTTTTCAGAATTTTTATGTACTGGGTTTTTTATCCATAGAAAGCTGCCTGTGTCACTGCTAGTTCTGCTGGTAAGTCCATTTTAACAGCAGAGGACTAAAGGGTGACCTGATAGCTTTTTAGAAACATTTATTCATGGAAGTCATCATTTTACCACCACAAAGCCAAATAATCTGAAGTGCTTTTACGATACAAAGTTTGGGACAGGAGTTCTTAAAGGCAGTCAGAAGCCCCATTTGGAGAAATTGTTTTGAGCGGTCTCTAAAAACTTAGATGGCAAACAGCATTTGCATGCACTGTCTTAGTTCCTCCATTTGAAAGAGATGAACTTGTTTGCAAGAGAGCTGCTGCACTTGATTCTGCCCAGCTGAGTTCTAGGTAACCCAGGGAGACTTCCCAGAAAGTTGAGAGTGTGTTTCTTTGTTCCAGGGTATTACAAAAGCGAATCAGCGAGGGCCTCTGGCTAAAAAGTGTAAGCTGACCTGCAATATATAAGTGCAGAAGGTCAGCCATTTGATGTGGGATATATCTTCGGGCCATTCGAGTAGCATCGTAGCTGGGTCTCAAAATGCGACTTATTGCAGTTGTGACCCATGGACCTTTCAAGTACAGTGGAAATTTTGATACAACAGTCATGCAGTTTCCAGGACACTCAAACATCATTTGATTCTCAGCTGGTTATATGGGGGTTGAAACCTTAAGACAATCATCCAACATTTTTCTTCTCTTCTGAAGTAAAATGCATTTTCTTAAAATACATATTTTGTAAAAATTTAATAAAGCAGCTCAAACTTTTTCAAGGCTAGACAATACTTTGAAAACTGGTTCCAAATCTCTGGCCTCAATATATGAATACTAATTATATCTTATCTACTGTTGGTTATTGAAATCCTAACCAGTAGGAAAGCTAATCTGACATCTCCATTCACATACACCTTCTTTTGAGCCTCTTTACAATTCAGTCAGCATTATCAATGATTAAGCATCCCAGTCCCTGCAGTTTTAACCTTTTTTTTTAATCCCTTAACTTTTCGGTTGTTACTTTCGGTTAGTGAACAGCTCATTTTTGAGTAAAGACATTGTGAATTTCACTGAAAGTGACTGTTTGAAGATTTTATTAAAAAAAAATAAAAATCTCTGTGGACAGATTCTGTCCTTCATTACAACAATAGAAATCATCATTGTCTTCAGCATTATCACTCCAAATTTGCAGGATGGTTAGAATCTGAACTAAAAGATGTAAAACACATTTGAATGTGTGAGCCATCAACTGAGAACAGTGCAGGTGTTTGTTTTCACTGTGACTTATTTTACTCATAGCTAACATTTAATTATTGAGACTATTCTTAGGTAGATGTGTGCAACCCTTGGAGGTATCAAAGCAGATGGAGCCATGTCACCGAAATTAGAATTTGACACTACTAGTACAAGAATGGTTAAAATTGTATGTAGTTTGTTTGCATTTTCCAGAGCTTGCAATTTGTTTTGTGCAAGTTATTTCGAAGTTGAACAGTTCTCTAATTTCACTTTTTTTGTTCAGCTTCAAGTAAATTTTAAAGTGTAAGTGCAAAGTCTAATTGTCCAAGGCATTCTCCATTTTATACTCAAATCACTCATCCAGGCCTAGGACAATATCAAAGTATATGCTAGTGTGATTGAAAAGATTACTACAGTCCTTCAACCTTGACCAACTGGTGTTGACTTTGAAATGAAAAATGCAACCAGCTTTATGTTTTCTGTTTATGTGACTTTTGTTGACTTTTTTGTGCAACCTTGATTTATTTACTTATTTTCAAGCACCCCTATTTTTATAACATGGCAATAAACAGAGGAATTAAGTTGAACAGAGACCTTTTTACTGAGATCTCACAAAGGAGCAGATACTTGACTCCTGCACAGGAAAGCAAGGTTTTCTGTTTCTTTGTGATGACTCACTGTGTGTCGGATAATAGAATCCTATTAGTGCCACCAGAGGAGTATTAAGAAGGTTGGAGTGTTTTAGTGGAGAGGGGAAAAAATGAGGGCAAAGAGAACTATTTTTAAAGAAAAATCAACTTTTAAAACATACTAGACGAGGCCTTTGTTTTGTCAATTAAAGTTAACAGTGAAGATGAATGCTGGCAAATGGTTGAATTTGGACTCTGTCCACTGTGTGTGTACGGTCTGCTTGGAACATGGAAGAACCCCGTTGCCTACAAGCAATTTGAAATGGGTTAAGTTACAGCAGTCCTGCTAATCTATAGGGCTTTTGTTTGTTTGTTTTTTTAGTATTTTCACTTCTTAACCAGCAAGCATGGAAGTCTGGGCTTTAGCCCAGTGTTTTAGGAGCCAAGCTGAAAGTTTGCTTTGTCTTTCATCAGATACAACCCTGCTCTGTTTCCGCAGGATTTCTCTTGTATGCCTGCATGAGACTTGAGTCAGATTTTTGCCTGTGAGAAGTCTGCAGTGGGTACACAGTATCATTAGCTGTGGGTATTTTTCTCTCTGAGTTTACAGAAATACTTAGTATTTCTCTTCAGGTCATAACTTCCGAAGTCATGTGTTAACATGACAGTGAGTTTTCATTTAATGAAAGTGGTAAATTTTTCACCTGTGTAGTTTCCAAGTGGACATTAACCCTGAAGAATCGGTCATGAAGATGCCACAGGACTCCTTGTTTTGCAGATCGTTTGAGTGGTAAGAAACTTTTGTGATGTTTGGTTGGCCTAGGTCATGATATTTAAGTATCAAGGCAAGTGATTCTGTATAAAACAGACTAGTAACCCACAGTCAAAAACCTTGGCTGGTATAAAATGTTGCAGATCCATGTGGGCGTGGCAGTTGGGTCAATAGGATCCAAATTTACGATACTGAGAACAGGATCCAGATTTGCATTTTGGTATCTGATACACATATATACTTTTAAACTGCAGCATACCGTATATATTTGCATTTCACATTGCTAAGAAGCACATCTAAGGACAGGCTTCTGCAACCAGACCTGAACTCAAACTTCCTACTGTTGGAAAGGGGACGAATGCACAGTGCTCCTTCTTTCTTTCTTTCCTCCCTTCTTTCTTTCCTCCCTCCCTCCCTCCCTCCCTCCCTTCCCTTCTTCCTTCCCTTCCTTTCCCTTCCTTTCCCTTCCTTTCCTTCCTTCCTTTCCCCGCCTGCTTTTTACTATTCATTTGTGACTGTATCTTCGTTTAAATATAATGATCACTACCACAGATTACAGGGCTGGGGCTCAGGGAAATGTTTTTAAGCATCCCAACATAGTAAGGAAAAAATACTTGTTCTTTTAGAACAAGTAATAATTTACAATGGTTTCTGGAAACTGGTGATTTGAAAATGGCTGATCACTGCAAAATATGAAAATTAAGATTGTTCCCCCCCCCAATGTATAGGAATTTTTCATTTAGTTGTGACCTGACACACGTTCAGAAGTGTGCAATTCAAACACTGGCTCGACACATCACTGGAAGCAGATCTGGGTTGTCATGTTTCATTATAGTTATTGAACTACTGCAAGTATGCTATTATGCTGTAATGAAAGGGGTCTTCTCCTTCTCTTTTCAGCTTGCAAATCTTGGAGAGATACCGTATGTCATTAGTCCTTGGCACAGATTCTGGGGAAAGGAGTTCTCCAAAGGGCTAAAGTATATGCGAGGCCTTTTCCCTTGAAAGAGAAGGAAATACATTTTTGTCCAGCTGAACCTCAATCTTTTACTAAAGTATATAATGGCTACAGATCACTTAAAATATAATTTCAATCACAATGCCATTTTTGCAGGATGATCCAGGTTACGTTTGTGTTGACCCGTAAGGATAGCATTTGGCCCTACAGGATCTGTGGAAACAGTAATGCAAACGCCACCAGTCCCCTGGGAGTGCAGTGTTCCCTGCTGAGCCCCTCTGGGCTGGGGTGCCTAACTGTGGGGAGCACCTGGACAGGATCTTGGGCAGAAATTAGGCTCTTGGGATCTGCTGGTACTTCATTAATCACTGTTCTGATTAATGTGTTAGTGGAAAAAAGCTGTGCTTTTGAAAGTAAAAAGTGGATCACAATGGTGGTATATTGGGTACCTGAGACTAAAGTCTGAACCATCCACCTCCCTTCAGCCTTGCTGGCATTTCTACGCTTGCTTCAGCTTGTCAGGGTAATGTTGTCCGTAACGTATGTGAATCAAAGATCAAAATTTCTCATCTTCTTCTTGAGAAATCATTCAAACAGCCTGTTATTGCCAGCTTGTTTTAAAAAGATTAATATGGCATATTTTTATTTGATAAAATATGCATGAAACAGATCAAAATTCCTGACATTCAGTACACAGCTTTCAAAAAAGCAGGTGTGTTATCAACGGTATGGATAAATTAGTTTCTTCTGTTTTCTATTCAGTTCTCTGCTGCAAAATTGACTTCTGCAGGAAATAGGTCCATTGACTGTCTTTTCCTTGTGATAACAGCAATACCTTCCTGTTGAGAAGGATCTAATGATACGTTAATCTCTATTCAAGATTTTGGGTGAAGGTGGCAGTACCTTTCAAGTCCTTTGGTGCTGTCTCTCACCTGCGGATGCCTGCGAAATACCTACCTAGCTACAGAATGAGTAACATCTGCAAATGCACTGGGTAGAGTCAGTTAAGTGGGGGTGTACCCTGAAGAAACATCACATGGTTTCAGCCATATGAAACCCAGCCAATCCAGATGGAACTTGGAAAAATACCATAAAAAACTGCATTGAAATCTTAACTGATAATGAGAGATGATTTTGTGGCCATGGCCAATGAAATTTTACGTTGAGCTTGCTAGAAATAACTGCTTTTATTGTTCATGGGCTGCAGTTTCAGAAATTGGCAAATGCCGAGTTCTTCATGCAGGCTCTCTATTAAAAGGAAAAAATAGCTTTTGCAGGTTTACAGCTTTTTGTTTCGCTTTTTAGATTTTTTCTTGGGGGGGCGGGAGGGGAGGCAGGGGTTTCTTTTGTTTTCTTTTTTTTTTATACTATAAAGTAAAGCCCCTATAGGGAGCAGCAGGATGCTGAGTGCTCTCTAGAAGAGTCTGTTTTTGAGTTCTTTAGAAGAGTTCCCATTAGTGTCAGTGGACTTTGGATCAGGCCCTTGATAGAAAACCAGCACTTCTGAGCCAGACAAAAAGACCATCTTCCCCGATATTGCCTTCTGTGAGCATGGCCAGTAGTGGATTCTTAGGGAAGCCATGTTCTGGAAGCCAAGGATTTAACGAATTCCTAAGATGCAGGTTGCCACTGATCCAGCATGCCATTAATACTTGATAAGCCTTTCTTCCCACTAATTTGTTTAATTTTGTTGGAGCCGACTTATATTTTGGCTTTAAGAGCATGCTATAACACTGCCTTGCACAGCTGAACTCTGCATATCAATGCATTGTACGTATGGACCTGCCTTACAGAGGTCCGTATGGGTTCCAAAATCATAGGAAAAGATAAGGGCAGTTCACAGACCAGATGCAGAAATGTAGATGGAATTAGTTTAAGTAAGAAGAATAAACACTGAAAGAATGGTGAATTACTTATGGTTTGGATCCCCTGAGAGAATATTCATCTGATTATCTGAAAGAATATTAAGGAGTGAGTCAAAGTGTTTGCAAGGCAAAGACAGAATTCATTATTTGGCAGTGGTAGCCCAGGATGGGTACAGGACCACAGTGCATCCTCATAATTCGTTAGGGACTGGCTACTTTGAATGTTAGTTAAAAAAAAAAAAAGAGAGAGAGAGAGAAGAAAAAGAATGGGAAAAGAAGAGAGAGAAGAGAGACAGGCAATTCATCCTTGACGATAACACTTTTGGCTAACAATGTGCCATTTAGGTGTCTGTTTTCTGATACTCATTTTCAGAAACATTGGAGAATTCAGCACTATAGCACTGTATCCTGGGGATTTGTTTGACTCGTGTTGGGATAAGAGGGAGTGCCTCTATTTGTATTAGCTGGAGGAGGATTGCGAACTATTATCTTACTTTGTTATCTGAGCTAGGAGTGTACAAGGAAGTTTCTTCTACTAATGGTTGAGCCTCTCTTCAGATAAAGCCCTCCACAGGATCGCTGTAGCCCTAATTAATCAGCTGTTAAAACAGTAGTTGATAGACAGGCTTGCTTTAAGTTCCAATTGCCTGCAATAAGAGATAACAGGTGAGTCCCATTTGGCAGAGAGATATGAAAGTAGAAGGGCGATCTGTTATCAAAATTAATATGGCACTCAAATCAAAATTGAAGTTTGCAGAAGGAACCAGCAAAGTAAAACAAAAGGGAATCTTTTTTATTTTGAGTGATCAAAATACCTTTGTTTGGTGATTGTTTTAGACAGGTCTGAATCCATTTTGTAAATCTTTGTATAGAAGCATGCATTATCAAGGTAAATTTAGGCTTCTGGAGAACACTTGCTGCTCCAGTAACATTGCTAAAATCGTTGGCGGGTAACACTAACAAGGTACTATAGCAATTATTGCTCCCAAAGGACAGGCTGGTGGCTGGCACACGCGGCCAGCGTGTGGGAGCTGCGGGTTAAGGGGCTGTGTTTCAAGTCAGGAATTTAACATGTGTCTTTCTCTTTCTGTGTCACTTGCCTTCGCCATCAGGCCGTAAAGTAACATCTTTGCCTAGTCAGTTCATATTTAATAAATTATGCAGAACAATACAGCATCAGTGGTGCGGGGTGAATATTATATCCCAGTAGCTGGGTCACTTACCTGGGTGTTATGGCAGGTCTAGGCTTGAACTCCCTCTCTGCTGGGTTTGGAGCTACAATGACCTTTTCTTTCCTCACATTCAGCACTAAAAGACAGACACATTAGAGGGGCCATGGTAAACTTTTTGGGCAGGAGGTACCTGATTTATTTTAAAACATTATTTTATTATTGACTCGTATCACACCAACCATCAGAGGCATCTCTTAGGACTGCTGCCACTGCTATTTGCTCACAAATAGCAATAAAAACATTCTCTCAGTCTAGATTCAATTTATATTTTAAATTCCCTGGATGTAACGAAAGGTACCTGCTTGAGAGAGGCATGCAGAGAACCTGAGAGATGGACCTCTCTATAAATGACCAAACGCCTTTCATGACTTTCAGCCTGGGTTTTGTTTCATAACCCCATGTTCACAAGTGGGACAGAAGTCCCTCTAAAACAGAGATGCTATTTCTTTTCTTTGACTGCTCTGTATGCAGGTGAATATTCTTCTGTTGACATCATTGTTTAGTCCCAAGACTGATGCTTATCAGTGCTCCAGGAATTAAATTACCACTGGCTTCACACAGATGAAAGCATGTTGGTCACTGATCATGTAATAGTCGCAAACAGGGCAGCAGCATGGCTTTTTCTTGAGATCACATACCCTAGGATTTTTTTTCTTAGATGTGCCACAGACCTCAGCAGATGTCTTAATTCTCATTGGAAGTCTCTGTAACTGTAATCAGTGCATGTACATTTAATTTTTCTTCCTGGGATGCCTCTCTCATTGAAACACAGAATTCTGTTTTCCGCATTCACCATGGACAGATATTGTCTTTCTTTTGCTTTCCATATTCTATGTCCTAGGCTATTGACCCTGTATTTCTTGGTCCATGTCTCTGCTAGAAACTACGTCCTCCTTATGCTCTAGTACTTGTTAGTGCTTTACACTTTTGGGGGTCTGTTCAGCCCTCCTTGTCATCTGGAGGTATGTTTCTCTAGGCTAACACTTCTTTCCCCTGTGAATTTTGCTTGTAAGGTCAAAAGATATATCCTGCTCTTAAACCACTCACTATCTAGAAGATCATATAGGTCTTTGACATTACATGTGCAGACGACTGCTTACAGCTCTGAGTGTAAAATTTTTGCTGTCTTTTATTCACGGGTAAGCCCTATTCCTTCTGCATAGTCTTATTCTGTTTTGGCTGAGGCTTCTCATCAGATACCTCTGTATGGTGTTCCAGTGTTTTAGATGTTACTTTTGACAGTTGAGTTTTACTTGCTTCTAATTTTTTTTCACTGATGAAACAGTAGGGAAAAAAAAGTTTTAACTTTGTTTTCCTTTTCATCCCTCAATGTTCAGCTCTCTGTACTGATTCAAGTCTCAGTTCTGCTGTGCCCTCAGGTTTACTTCTGAAAATCCAACATCCTGGTGGTCACTCCTTTTGATGCAGTCTGTTTGCTCTGTTTCAAGGTGCTGCTTGGCCCCATAGATAATCAAGCTGCTTTTCTTGTGGTCTCTCTCGTTAGGTCGGCTTCTTCCTGCATGTGTCGCCTACCACCTGGTGGGTAATAATATGGAAGTACTTCATGTTTCTAAAATTAAACTCTCTTTTTTTATTCAGAAAACTCTTTACAAAGCTGTTGCAATTAATTTGCTGCTGCTATAGTAGCCATGTGCACATATACTAGCTCTGCAGTGTACTGGCCAAGCTTTCTCCCATTATCCAAGTTCCACATAGATCACTACCCAAGGACTGTGCAGCTGCTCAGCACCTGATCAGCAGGGCATACAGCCATTTAGCAGATTTTCTTACCAGTTCAATATGCATTGCTCCCAGATATCACTGACCAGATTTTCAATAGCCCTCCTTTGTCAGGGATCCTGTGGGAAGTAAAGCAGCGACTGTACAAAACTTGCCCTGCCTTCAGACACAGCAAAGGGCATAAGGGATGCAGACCTCACGCTCGTGAGCCCACAGGTGTGCAACCAAAGTGATGTCCCCATTCCTCCTGAACCTTCAGAGCAGATATATGCACCGCTGCCAAAAAGTCACTCTTCCAGGACCCATATTTTACTTCCATTTTAGTCATGTATCATGGAATGAAACAGTAACCCTTGGAAGTGTAATGTGCCTGTTTACACATTTAACCATTAACTAGACATGCACACATGTGTGTGTGCACGCGCACACACAGAGGCTGTGTTAAAGATACATTAGAAGGAACATTTCCAGCACAGGGATTTAGCTGTGTGCATCCCATTAACATTAATGGGAGTTGTTCCCCTAAATCCCCAAGTATCTCGTTAAAATATACCTATTAGTGACAGACTGAAGCCTACAAAAACCAGCAGTTTCCAAGTTAAAACTGAAACTTCATCATTAGCTTATCCTATTGTGCCTAGGTAATGCAACACCCTTTAACTTCTCAAATTCAAAGGTATCTTTTCTCCATTGAACTTAAAACAAATCTTGTCTTGTTAATACAATGGGTTCTGCTATAGTTAGCCCATTCTGTAACTCTTGATCATGTTGGAAATATTTTCTCTCTCAACCAATACCATCTATGAAGGGACAGTGTTACCAAAATATCTTTGAAACCTTTATAAGAGATAGAATATAAAATATAAATGGACTAATGCATTCTCTAGTAGTAGATCATAACATTGAAGTATGACAGTGATAAGCTGTCAGGTGCTGGATTATTGTTCTTGGGATTTTTTAAAATGAAGACTGAGCGTTTGATGTGTAACACCCAAGTCACTCAAGAGGAGTGAATGCCTGAAGAAAGTAGATACATGAAGGAAACTTTATTTACAGTAAACCTATTTAACATCTTTATGACAGAAAGAGAACTTAAGATGGGCGCCACAAATTTTCGCCAGTGTAGTTCTATGCATTCTGGATGTGAGGAGGTTGTATTTGTGCGGATGATAAAGGTCTCTATTGTAGATGGTGTAGACAGCATAGAGATGACGAAGTTAAGAGTAAATGAGCTGGCTCAGCTGTTGGCTGTGGACTTGTCTTTCCTGAGAGCTATTCCTGAGTTACTGGAGAGGCTAAATTTAAGCGCAGATTAGCATGTGTGGTGATCTGTACTAATGCTGTTGTGTTGTTTCCGATACATGAGGTAGCTCACTTACTGTTTGCTCAGGTAGTTGTACCATAGATATAATAGAAGACCGTGCTTTTATAGCTTGGATAATGGTGTAACCTTTCCAGCTTCTGGTAGGAAGCTGAAATAAGGAGTGACAGCAAAAGCAGGATCCACAATGATATACTGGTAAGCTATTTGGAACACAGACTTGAACGAAATATGATTTTCCCCCAGTTTAACAGCAGAGATAAAGCGAGAGCACAAGTGAATATCAGACTTAGCAAGTCCTGCTCTTTTTGAGTAGAGCACAGCACAAAAGTAGGCATCTAGGCAACTCCACTGCTGTCGCTTTAATTTTCACTGCAGTGGAAACAGCCCTTCACCTTTGGGCTGGAACCAGTGGGTGAAAATATCCTCCCATGCAAGAATAAACGACTGTAATTACACTATACATGTGTGTTTATTTCCTCCTTCCGTCCTCCAGTATAGACCTCTATTTTAATATATTGCAAATAATTTTTCTGGCTATAAGTCCTGAAATAGTCCTTGTTAACGTGTGACCAGTACTCCTGCTCTCAAAAAAATGCACTGCCTGCTAGACCTAGCACATGAGTTTATTTGGTCGGGAGGAACTGTGGTAGGGCTTCTTCCAGTAGCTTAACCATTAGCAATAAACAGTGAAATGAGTCATTCATACTTTATTTTCAATTAGAGCTGCAGTGAGCTCAAGCCTGAGATTTTTTTGCCTGCAGAGCTCAGGAGCTGAAACCAGCAGCACTCTCCGAGTACTGGCTGTGCAGGGACTTCTGTAAAGCAAAATCGTTAAGTTGTTGTGGATACAACCAGTGGAACAAAATCAACACAACATACAGATTCACAGGGGGAAGGTAGCATAATTCTTTTTGGCTTAATCTGGCTGGAGATGTTTTGCTTGCTCTATTTCTGGTTTCCCTCTCACCACCTCTCCCCTGAAACAGAAGCCCAAATAATGAGCAAGACAGCACTGGATAAAGGGGAAAATGATATTTAGATATGAGGATTGTTTGTTTTGAATGCATTTGATTATATTTTAAATATGCTTAGCAAGCTTAATATGAAGTATTCAAGCCACGAACCCGCTGGAAAAATATCTCCACTGACTCCTGGAGTCAAATAATACATTTGCATTTTGAACACCTTTTGAATTCATTTCACATCCAGCCCATGAACAAGCCCAGAGCTTTCCTGCATGAAGCAAAGTTCTGATGAACTATCCCTGATAGTGCCTGTGACCCCTTCAAAAATCGTTAATGCCTTCAAAATGAGGAGTGAATCCAGTGCTCACCTGAGCTGCAGTGCCAGCCCTTGCCAGAACGACACTGCAGTGATTCTGGTTTGCTGATACAGATGGTGGCTTTAAAGGAAGATAGCTCTTGAAATGTATTGGAAAGCAGCAGGAAAATGTGTTGTGCTGTTTGGTATCTTGTTACATCTTGGTGAATTAAAATCCTCAATAGACAGTTAGTTCCGTTTTTTCTTACCTGGGTTGTTGTTATCTGTAGAGGGAAATCCAACCTGTTCAGCCTGCATGCTTTGCAATGTCAGTGTCAAGCAGCTGGGAGCTGACTATCAGAGCCCTGGACCCAGCTCTGGTGGTCCGTCAGCTTGGCCACACGAGCGTTTTGCTCTCCTCCTTCTTTACCCATGTTTTATTTTCGCCTTTGTTTTGGAAGTTTGTTGGGGCAGAAAACATCATGAGACTTCTGAGATGGTATCCTTAATTTCAGCAAGCAGGACCATGTATACATGGTATTTATTTCTCAGGTGCTGCAGCTGTTACTTTCTACAAACGCATTAGGCAGATTATGATTCAATCTTCTGCTTATGATGGGTGTATTAATTTTTAGCCTGAGTTGCACTGGGATTTCTTTTGCATGCCTAGTTAATGGGTGGGAGGACAGGTTGAGATGGAACATCTAGTGCGGTAATGTTGAAAGGGTAGGAAGCAAGCTGTGCTGGGCCAAGGACCTGGGCTCTGCAGAGTCCTTCAAAGCTGTGCACAAAATATTAATCAAACAGTCAGGTGCTTCTTTCTGCACAGCCTAAAAGCAGAATTCCTTGTTCTGGGGTGCAGGCAGAGTCACGCTCATCATGAAGTTTCTGTGGCTCGGGTCTAAGACAGCTCTAACAGTACTTTTGCTTAGAGGGCAGAGATAGTCTTTGGTGAGAATAGTAGCAGAGTAGAGCAGGGGCAGAGCCCAGAACCCAGGCTGTCTGCCTTGTTCCTTCTCATCACTGCAGCTTTACTGGGTGGCCTGGGAGAGGAGCGGGGCTGGCATACAGGTTTTGTGTGTGGCTGGTGATGGTTATCTTCGGGCAGCAGAATTGGTGGGCAGACCATCAGCAAGGAAGGGCGTGTGGATACAGGCGTGAGTGCATTTGGAAGGAGAGCTTGGCTGGATTGCACTAGGGTGGCATCATGGCTGTCCGCTGCTGTCCGGAGCCCTCGCTGGAGAGCTAGTGGGGCACATGAGCTGGGGGGCATGCAACTTCTTGCTGGACTGGGCTACTTTAGGCTGCAGGAAACTTGATATTTCCCCTCATGAAGAATAACCTTGATAAAAGACCTCACTTTGTAGCATTTTTCACAGAAAGAGCCACACTAAATAACACAGTTACAGAGGTGAATGCAGGTAGGAGCAGGTCAGGGGCGAAGGGGTATTAATTGGTATAGAAACTGGAGAAGAATGACCACTAGCATGGATAAGGCAAGGAGTTAGTGATGGAGATATCAGACTTGGTGGACAACACTTGAAAATGAGCACCTTTATGTTGTGTAAAAAGACCAGGAGGAGGGCAATGCAGCGTGGGGAAAGAAGCGCAGGAGAAAAGGTCGATGAGATGGGTTGGTTACAAATCCAACAGTAATTTAGAGTTTTAAAGCTAAGTGACGTAAGCATATACATGAAGAGGTCTGTCTTTGTGTAGGAACCAGAAAATATCTGGTTCTGATCTGAGATTACATTTTTCTCCATTTATCTCTCTCTCTTTCTCTCTGCACCTCATTGTGGTTATTACATGTTTTTGTAGTCAAATCTAAATTTCTAAGTAACTGAAAAATTATATTCAAGAGTATCCATATAGTGATTTGTCATTACTATAGATTTTTTATGTCCTCGTGTAGTTAACATAACCTCTTTTGGAGAGAGTTGGAAGGCACCATTCAGAAATCAGTTGGTTTCCTTACTTCATCACTGGTTTGAATTGCTCTAATTGAAACCAGTATTATTTCATTTGATCTTGTAATTAAACAATGTAATTTATATTAATCCATTAAATAATTTGGCTAATTGCTTTTACACTCATTGTATCTTAGTCTTTTTTCTTTTAAATTATTATTGGATCCAGGCGGTTATCTACTGAAAACCAGTAAGCCACAAGTGAAGAAAAGATCTTTCTTATTTGTGAGGATTTTTTTTTAGGTTCTTTGATAAAAAAAACTGTTTCAAAATATAATTGCAGAGGCCCTGATTCAGCCAAATGTTTAAGCATATCATTCCACTGCTGTTCAGTAAACTGTGGGACTGTCTTGAATCAGAGTTTAAATGATGAAAAGCCAGACTTTCACTGGAAATTAAAGCTTTGCATACCAGGGAGGGAAAAGATGGTCTCATACTAGCAAGAGAAATTGGCTTTATTCCATTTTCCATATCACTGACCTACAGAGAATAACTTTGGTGAGTTACTCATTCTAAGCCCCATCTCCTCGCTGTGTATGGCTGAGAATGCTTGCTGCTTTCCGAGGAATGGTGTGAAGCAGTAGCGGCTGTAAACTGTGCTCAGATGCATAGGGCTTAGGTGACTAATGGAGTACAACAAATAATACACAGCAAACAGTCAGCCTTACAATCTCTCTTCAAGTCAAAATTTGTTTATATGTATTCAGATAACATTCATTCATAGGAATACATTTGCAGAGATCAGGTTGTGAACTATCTGAGAACCTGAAATGTTCTCTTGTACTTCAAAAAATCCATTTGCAGTTCACAAACTTGAGTATAACTGGACTTGCTGAAGTTAAGATCATTATGTAGGAATACTCAGGATTCATATGCCTAGGCGAAAAATTCAAAAAGATCTCACCTATTGCAGTGAATTCTTGCTTCTGTACTCGTGGAGCCTAATTATTGCTTTGCCATGTGTAAATCAAATGAAGAACCAGCCTGACCATACAGGAAAGTGCAGATAGCAAAGTGAGCAATGGTGTGAGAAATCAGAATGGATGAGAATGCATAAGATAATTCTTCAGGATAAAATAATTTCCTTGTAGGTCTGCCAGAGTTCAAATTTTTTAGGAAGCTCACCTCTACCACTTGTCAGCAACATGCCCGTCAGCTTAAAAGAGAGAAAAAGAGGCAAAGGTGCAGCAGGATGTTCGACAAAGGTAGGAGCAAGCACCAGGAGAGAGCAAATATGTCCATGATGCTTTGGTGCATCATAGTTATTTTGGTGTCTCTGTGTTGTTTAGTTCTGGTGTTATTTTGAGTAGTTGCAGCCATGAATGTAGTTTTTGTATAGAGTCTCTGGTCCTCTTCTTCGCATCTGCTTGCTGTGGTATAGGTAGACTTTGCCATGAGTGAAATTCTGCAGCATGTCCATAGTTTATACGCTGAGCGGGTGAGATAGCTGTGTTGGTGGAACAGGCAATAGCTTTGCATCTGAGGGAGATCCTCCAGAATGATGATGCTCTGCAGATGCGCAGACTTTAGCTTCTGAGCACAAAACCGATTGCTTTACATCCATCTCGCTGATCACCAGTCCTGGGCCCCTGCGGGCCTGTTCAGTGCTTTGCTCTGTTATTGATCTTGTTGTTACTAAGGCCCATAATGTAAGGACTCTATGAGTTAGATTAAAATTAACCATGTATTTCATGGACATATATTACTGCTTTATACACTGTCCTCTGATACCTATATGTTGGTGTTATTATAACATTTTTGAATCACACATTGCAATTTTGCCATCTATCATTGGTCTTTTTCTCAAGCATTCCTACTCTGTGAGCTGGCCTACCCGTCCTCCTAACCATTTAAAAAATGTAATTGTGTAGTTTGAAGCCTATTTCTTACAGTATTTCTGGTAAAATGTATTTGGATTAGACTTACTTCTTATGGCCTCATTTTGTCTTTTTATTTCTATATTCTATCACTAATTACCAGTGATGTGATTAATGTTCCACATACCTGGTAGCTTTGTTCTTTCTGGTTTTGAGATAATGTTAATTAATCCAACTTCGAAAAAATACTTGCAGTCCTGGTCATATGTCACATTTCTAATTCTTTCTGGAAACCAGGCTATGTAAAAGCCGAGTAATTAGAGATATATTTATGTAACTATACTTGCAGAAATGTTCAGTCTGGATATCACTGCTGGAAGTACTGACTGCATTTAAGAGGATGACTATAAGCATTTCTTTGTTACGTTTATATTACATAGGATTAAAGAAAAGGCTATAATATCATTTTGGTGTCTTTTCATAGAACTATAGTGAGGGGTTGTTCAGTTTGAAGGAGAAATCCCCACACCATAAACCACAGAAAACTCTACTCCTTAAAAATGCCTTACTTGTTCAGGCACCTTTTTAAAATGTCTAATAAATACCTGAAGTAGATTTGGGGTATCCTGTATTGATAGCCCTCAGTGTATGAGTATTAAATTGCATTAAACTGCCATGATTTTGTTGATCTAGACAGGCTGAGATCATAGCATAATAGCAGCTTGGAAGAAAATAAAGAAATAAGTATGCTAGATGTGATGCATGCTAGTCACATCCCTTACTATGCTACTGGAAGGTGATCAGATACGACAAGGATAAGGGTAGTTTGGGAACACAGAGAAGAAAGAATAGCAGTTACTTGCAGAGCACTTTGGTTTATCTTGCAATGTCTGTTTTCTTCGCAAAATTACTAATGGTCAGTATTACTGGAATTGTTAAAGTGACCTTTAAATTGCTTTACAAATATCGAGTTGTGGATGCAATTTACCTTTGCACAATAGTCAATTGTCCATCCCAACTTAAACAAAACAAAAACACCAGAATGCACTTCAAGGTATTTCAAGCAAACTCCTTCAAGTATTTTTAAGAGTGTCATCTATAGCCCTTAGCTTTGCAATAATGTCACCTTTTATACAATGTTAGGGGTGATTTTTGCCCTGGAGAATCTAGCCACGTTAGAAAACCAGCAAATGGTTGCACTTTGATTCCCAGGTCGTACTGAGACAGGAGCGCTCAGCAAGCAGTGCAGCTGGCCCTGCTGTGGGACCAGTATGTACCATATGACAGTGGGGGCAAGTCCCATGTGAAGGTGGAACCTTACAGATTCTTCAGCAGAAGTGCATTATATGAGTTATTTCATACAGTTATTACTCACATTTATTGTAAAGTGGCTATACCACTGTATTAGTTGAACAGCGCGTTTGTGTACTACTAAAAGGTTTGTCTCTCCCTATAGAGAACTGCAGTCTTGACACTTGCGCTTTACTAACCCAAATACCAAAAGTCACTGCATTAAAGCAAAGTGGAAGTTTGGTAGGTTCTCATCCCATTCAGAATATTTCAGATTTACTTCCTTGATTCCCAGATTAAAATCTAATTAAAACTTCAGTGTTATTTGTTCTGTAAATGAAGGTGAGAAAATGCTTTCCCTATGATGGTGTGACACTTTTTTATTTAAATTTTTGCATGGAAGATCACTTCAACAGAAGAGGTTTGGGTCTAAGTGGCCTCATACATCTCTTACCTCCAGTGCATCATTACAGTTCTGTGTATTTCTGACACCAATATCACAGGTGTGACTGATATTTCAATGGTGATCTGACCCCCAGCTTACAGATATTTACCCAGACGAATGATTCTGATCAGCTGTTCCCCAGCCTGAAGTTACTTTCATTGTCTGCATCAACAGAGTTGATGTTGAGATCCTGCAGTGGACTCTCAACCCCACTTATGGTACAAGTTGTTAAAGCTGATGCCTGCTTGTTATGTTATCATTCTTGCTGTTATTTATTATTTATACAGTGCTATTGCTGTTTGTGAAACTTTACAGAAAATACAGGTCCCTGACCTTGAGGGGCCCCCACATTGCTGTCGATAGAGTGTAGGAGAGGTGTCAAACGAAAGCCCTGAAGTGAGGGGAGGGGTGACACTCATTGGGAAGGATGAGCGTAAGCGTGGGTAAAGCACTGAGATACATTTGGTGATATCAAGCCATTTTGATGAGCCAGATCCTCAACCACGTTCATTAAGCTGAATGTTGGCCTGAGTGCTGTGAGGATTCCTCTGCACAGAGGAAAGTTCTCACGATGAAAAGCAGTGTCAACTCAGCTGATCCTCCTTCAGAAAGGTGTACGGGAGTGCTGTGTGTCCTGGCAGGTGTTGGAGTGCGCTGCCAGAGACCAGTTCTGCTCTATACAGAAACTGAGAGAAAAATAGACTTTTGCTGTGAGTACCCAAATATCACATATAGAGAATAATTTTTGTCATGTTCTATGGCAGAGGCAAAATGCCTGGTGCAGGTAGAGACAGGACCCTGTTTATAGAGCTGGATCTTCAGTATTAGACACTGCTAAGGGTTCAGGTACCCAGTCAGGTTCCTGTATGTCTATATAACTGCATGCACACCCTTTGATCTGTAGAAAATGCAAGATAAATTAACATAGCTTGGTCAAGAGGTAAGAATAGAGTTAGCTGCAATCTTGCTTGCATTTCGTGAATGCAAAGCAATATTTAAAATGTCCTTTGTACACTGGAAATCTGAAATGTGCCTTGAGGCAAAAGGCAGAATTCAGACCTGGTATATTAAATTCTGTTTACAGTTGTGTTCACTCAGGCCTGATTTTGACCCTAAATTAAGGGGCTAAATTTAACTTGATATAAATGTACTCGTGTAGGCACGTCTACATAAAAAGGCACAAAAAGGTGCAGTTAGCATAGAAAATAAAATGCGGCTAATTATTGCAGATCTTTTTAAAGTATGTTTGCAAGTGATGTGTTTTCAAAACAAGCTAAACAATAATTCATCAGCTTGTGTACCACATGCTGGCTAATGAATAAAGTCAGGAATCAGGAAGCAAATGTAAATATGGGGTCTAATTCCCAACTGCCAAATTAGAAGTATTTTGTGCCCACTTTGCACAGGTGCAAGTGACAACATAAGTTACAAAACAGCTGGGAATCTGTTCCCACAGTCTGTTGTACTGTTCAAATAATTGAATTTAAAGTGTGGTTACTGACTAACTAAAGCCTCTCCAACTGTATTGGTCCTCATTTCCCAACCCCAGGCCTGAGAGAAGACCAGGCCATTTGAGAAGATTGTCATTCAAGCTTATCCTTTCAATCAGAATCCGCAGGAAAAAAAATGCCAGTCTCTTTTATGGTGGCAGTTAATCTGTCAGGAGCAGATTCAAGTTTTGGCAAAGATCTGTGGTGAGACAAAACGAAAAAGCTGCCAAACAGCATTGTTAGCATGGGGAGGAGGAAGGGAGGGGAGCTGACACGACTTCCCCAAGTGAAATGCCAAGCACACCTACATCGTTTTCAATCACTCCATGTGAAAACCAGGATATTTATAGCTGTAGTAAGCTTTAGTGCTCATTTACCCTGGGGGCAGTGTGTTCATTGCAGAAATGGATTCATAATAGCTAATGCTCGTTTCTAGAAGGTTTTTATAGTTTACTTTGGTAAGTATAGCATAACATGCTAATAGTTTTCAAATAAAGCACGTCTAAACAATTGGTTTGCAGTGCCATGTGATTTGCAGCTCAGTGCAGTGTTCTCATCATTTCAGCTTCACACTTTGACTGCTTTCAAATGTGTTTCTTTCCTCTCTTGCCATTGTCATCTGCATTTAAGACCTGGAAAGAATTTGGTGCCAATTTTAGGATGGTAACTTGATTAAGCGACTATTCTTTTCTAATGGGATTTAAATATCTGTCTTCAAGTGTGTTTTTAGATAGTTGCTGCTGAGTGAAAATGGGTACTTATGCAGTGATTGCCTTGGTGGGATGCTGTTTTATCTGCTAAGACAGAAACATGATACGTTTAAGGGGAGCTGTTAATAAATAAACATGACTGTGAGCCTGCATCATATTCAGTGTCTGCCTCACCTGACTCATTTTTTTCATGGAGTCCAGATTTGAACATAAGCTGCTAAAATAATACATAAAATTAAAGAGCAGATAGATGTACGGTTTCTGTGTTGCACAATGTCCTCCCACCACTGTGCACCTGTAGTGCAGGATCCCTGGAGCTGCTTTCTCCTTGTGCTCTCCTTGCTGCTGGGGCAGAGGATCTCACAGACACCTGGATTAGCTGCGACAATGCTGTTTTCTGCTGAGGATGAGAGCGGGAGGCTTTCCTTCCCTGGATTTCTCCTTGGTAGCTTGAACACTGCTCTTGTATTTTAGTCCAGGAAACTTTGTGCTACCCAGAGCACAATCTGGCTGGTGCTGAAGAGACCGGCGGTGCCTGGTGAGGGCTGCTGAGTCTCCTGCTGCGAGTTCCTGCCACCGGGCAGCCTCCATCTGTCTGTGCCAACTGTTCTCTCTGCTTTTTGCTGGTTACCTGGTGCTTCAGGGCACAGCTTGTTCTTTTGGGAGTGGAGGATTGGGAAGGACCATCAGGGTTACCAAGTCCGCTCTGCTGTAACTGCAAGTGTCTGTGGAGTTCGTTTCATGTTTGGATGACACCTGGTAGTATCCTTGGCCAGAATAATCCAGCTAGCTTTTTAACAAACACTACGTGGCCATTTTTGTCTTGAAATACTCTGACTCCACAGAGACTACAAGTTCCCTGGATTTCATTTGCAGTTTCGATGTGAGCATGCAGAACAGCATACTGGGTCACTGGGATTGCTCTTAGAACATATGTTTTAAGTGTGTCAGTTTCCTCACAAGCTTCCATTTTTATCCTCCATTATTTTCAAAAGTTCATAGTTTAGGTAGAACAGTGTTTCAGTGGTTAGAAGTGCATCCTTAAGGAAGAGTGTCGTTGATATAACAACGCACTGAGTGCATAGCTGGCATGGTACTCTGCTCTCTGGTTGGGTAGCTTCTAATGAGATCTTTTGAAGATGTCAGCTGTTTGGATAAAATGTGGAGGAAATCTGGGATAAACAGAGCTTTCAGCTTTAGTGGGTGTCTCAACTCCATTTTCTCTTCACAGCCTTTCAGTCTTTAGCCAGTATTTTATTCCCCTAGAGATGGTCAGGCTTGTTTGAGTGAAAATTAAGTCTTAGTGTCTTTATTTCCATTGAGTATCAGATAGTTTTATCAATTTTAATTATAGGAATGAGCTGACCTGGTTGTAACCCATTACTGTTTTTGTACCAGAGAGAAAATCTTGCCAGGATTGCCAGAATCTTTTTGGGTATGGTAGCTGTGCAAAATATAATCTACAAGGTATAATAATGAGCAGGTGAGGAGAGGCTTTTCCTTGACCATGGGAAAACCAGGTTTCTCCATCTAAGACAAACAGCTTATATAAGTGGAAACACTTGAGAGTTCATGCTGGCTGGAGGTGACTTATAGTATGGCACAGGTCAAGGATCAATCCGGGGAGGTCTGATTTTGTTCACTTTATATGTTAGTAAACTTAAAGTAGGAACATAAAGTAAAGTGATAACATTTGCTGATGACACAGTCTCACAGGGAACAAGTTAATCTGAGGTCAAAAGCTGGTAAAATTCAGAATAACGTAAAGAGACTAGGAAAATGGGTAGATAAGTGGCTTATGGAATCTGCATTAGAGAAATTTAAGGTAGGGAGGCTCACACAGCTCCCTGGTGTCCCGCACACAGGAATTTCCTCCTACCTATGGCTGCTGGAGCACTTGTAAACTTCGAAAGTAAGGAGAAGATGTGGCTACAGGAGTTTAATGCTCACAGGCACACCAACAGCAGTGGACGCCATCGTAAATCCCAAATGGCTACACTTACACAGGCAAAGGCTTGTTGTAAAACATCTGGAGACTTCAAAGAAGCTGTTGAAGTTGTTCCTAAGTAGAGACATCACTGTAAGCTTTCTTATGGCAAACTCAGTTTCAGGGGATAGAGGTAACCCTCCACTCAAGGTTCAGAGACCATTCCTTGTGCAGGGTGCACTGCTCAGAAAAAGTATATAGTAAGTATAGCCTTTACTACTGTGGCAAAGAGTCTAATAGACCTCGCATAGATACACTTTGACATATTTCCTAATGTGTGTTTAATGACAGTTACATGTAAATCCATTCACATTCCAACATTGCTTGAATTTTCTAATTACAAATTGATGGCTGGTTTTGTGTTTTTAATTTCAAATCTGCTATCTACTCCTTTTTTTTTTTTTTTAAAACTGCCATACAGTAGGATTGAGAAATTGAGTTGGCTAGGACTGCTGGGTAACCCCATGAACTAATGAAGTAAACATTTGCAACGACTGTGACATGGAAATCATCCAGCTCTCCCCGGTGTACACCTGCAGAAACCTGTGATTCACCTCTGAGTCACTCTGCAAATGTTAGCAGGGCAAAGCTGACAGCCGTGTAGAGGGCTCACTCTGCTGCCAGTTCTCTCCTTCTCCCCTGGAATAATGACATTAATGATGCTTCCAAATGGCTCACGGGGTTGCAAAATGAGAGATCTAAAAATCCATGCGGCAGCTTGATTTCCTAATAGGATGCATTAAGTAGGACATTGCATGTTTTACAGGCTGAAGTTGATTAGACAATAAGACTTAAAATATGTAGCTAGAGTGGTTAGAAAAATAGGTTTTGGAAGCTCAGATCAAAGCTTTACAGGGGGGTGATTAGATAAATAAAAAGTTTAAGCCTAACTGAGCAAATAATTGCACATCCTCTGAAAAGAACAGTTCATAGGGATTGATCAAATGTGAGTCACCCCAGGCACAGATGTCTTTCTACGAATATTCCATTTGATTTTCTTAATGCACACCAAAAGCAAAGAGATACTGGTGCTGATCAGTGAATGCTTGCTCTTGTTGGCATAAGGAAGGGCTCTTTAAAAATAATGGAGAATGAAAAAAAACCCCAACCAAGTAACTGCCAAATCATTATTCAGTTCCTGTTGTCTAACAGGGGTAATTTCCTCTTTAGCAGTGATTTCCTCCCCTTGTTACAAGGTGTGGGCTTTCTGTTCTTTAGTGTATGCTAGAACCACATAGCACATACTCAAAACGCTTGAGACAAATGCAAGTCTTGTTGCAGTCTCTTTTCTGAAGCGTCATTTTGTACTTTTCTTTGGAAACATCAGCCCTTGGATACTGGTAAGAACCTTAGAAGTGTAAAATAAATAGATCCTAAAAGTCCGTGAGGGTTCTCATTGTGCAGGATTGTCTCCCTAGGTAAGCAATAGAGTTTGAGGACAAAGTAGGAGAGAGTGGAGGTGAAGGGGGTCTCTGTAGAGGGGAATCCTGTTCCTGAGGAGAGATGTTTTTGGAGGAACTTTCCCCTTCCTGCCTTTGGTATTGTTTTTTTGTGAATCCACCTGCAAATGCCTGTCCTCTGAAGGGAGTGTATATAGGGGAGGCTGCATTAACATTACAGACGACAACCTGACAGGGTGAAATTCTGCCCTTCAAGATTTTGACATGTGTTGCATTCATTGCAACAAAGTCAGAATTTCACCTTTGCTATTTCTGAAGGAGAATGAGTAACAGCAAAGAGCTTGGCTTCTTCCAACTGGTTCCTCGGACCTCCCTCTGACACAGGGAGTGCTGATGGAGAGAAGCTGGGGAAAGGCAACAAGAAAAAGGTTATGGAAAAAAGATCCTGAAATCCGTAGAAATAAGCTCTGTGCACAATCCTGAGACATGCAGCACTGTCATATTAAAGGTGCTAGACAGATACTGGCTATCTCACTGAATGGAATACTTTCCTTATTCAAACACATTTTGCTTTACTTGTTCACTCTTTGAACACCAAGCTGTTAAATAAGGGATACACAAACTCAAAGAAAATGAAATCTGCTCCTGTGTTCCCCTCTGTCATATCTTTGATATCTCTACAGATTGCTGTAGGCATCTTCTGAATGCCTCCAACAAACTGACCGTGTTAGGACTGGCGTATGCATTGGAAGATTAGAGTTGGTGATAAAAAAATGGCTAGTGAATTTCACTTTAATGAGTGACTTGGAACCATGACTAAATCTGCTTGTTCTTAATAACAGAGGATACCTGACCTTCTATCTTGAGCTCTTTTATTTCATGTAATGCCTAATTTCTGAAGGCAGCTGATCTTTTCTCACTGCTCCCTCCCTTCTCTCTCCCTCCTCCACCTTCATGGCAGACATTCATATACTTGAATTTGGTACTAACTGAAATCTGAGGAAGGCAGTTCAGAAATTGTCTTGCCAAGGTCCTGTGTAGGGTTTGGTATGTTTCTGGCATCACTAGTGTGATTGCCAGCTCTAGGATAACTCTTAGGCCACCTAAGCCATGATTTGTGAGCTACCTTTCATATATAATTCACAGCTAACGTAGACAGATTCCTGAGGTAGTAAAGAATTTATTTTGTAATTCTGACTTTGAGAACCATTTGTGATATCCAGTAGTGTGGAGAGGAGAAAAATAATGAAAAAATGGGAGTGAAATTCCCACTTTGTTGGTTTCCAACCTTTGCACTCAGTATGACTGACTTTCTTTGTAATTTGGTTCTTATGTTCATATTTAATGCCTGCCTCTTTTCTCCTGTAGGTTGTATTATCTATTTAAGTTCAATAACAATACTGTGCTGGAGAACCAAAGGCTTTGTAGGAAGTTTGATGCTATGTGGTGAAAACAATTTGCTCTGTGGTTCAGACAGAAGGGTACATTCTCTTCTGTCAAGTGGAGAAACTTTCCTTTGTCTAACAGCAATTTGCTTTTATCGATGATTAACACTGCCACTTGTGATGTGTCCTTAAAACTGTTACCTTCCTAGTCTCACTTCTTAAATCCTCTTTCACTTGGGTGATGTAAACATTTGATGTGTGTTCATATAGAAAAGGGCTTGGTCTTATGTACAGAGGGGGTTAAGGGTGTGCAGCACCTCAAGGTAGCTGCCTAGTACTGTGCAAAATCAGACACATTATGTATCAGCAATTTCTCCATGCAGCTGGGAAATAAATTTATAGCTTGGTTATTTCTAAGAGAAAAAATTACTAGTTCTGATTGAAATGCTTAGCAGCATAGACTGTTAAAGTAAACAATTTTCCTGTCTCATTTTTTATAGCCATACACTTCCTTAATTTTCTTCTGTTATATTTTGAACTTCAAGAAAATGATATATCCAAAGAATATGGAAGGATTAAAATTGTTCTTTTATTTATTCCAATCATGACCTAGAAAATGTAATCTATTCATTTTTCAAATACCTTCAAATTCATAAACTGATGTTCAGGAAATGGAAAAGAGCTAAATTTAGGTCATGTAGTAAGCGTTTACATGCCTTGAGACAAGGTAACTATTGCAAATTTCTCAAAGGAAGGTTATTGCGTTGTCACTTTACCTGGGAGAGGAGTCTCCCAATGTTCCCTTTTTGGTGTAAACTTGCTTCTGTGAAAAGGAAGGGTAGTTCTCATTGCCTTGAATCTGGTATAAACCATACATTTATGCAAAACATAGGAGTTCAAAAGTGAATAAAGCTATTCATTTTCTCTGTCATACCTCCACTCTGTTTGTACCTCCTGTCTTACTCCAACTTGCTCTAGATTTACACCAGTGCTACTGAGTTGAGGTAACAGGTAGCATAGAGATTTCAAATTTACTTTATAAAGAGTTCAGTGATGGACATTATATTGAAGATCAGCTTGGGTTTTTGTTGTAATTTTACATTTTAGGGACATATTTAGAAGTGATGATTTGAGCGTGGCAATTAACTCCGTTTCAAGATGATGCAACATAATAACATGCTGTTATCTTTTATTGATATAATAGCTTTTGTTCAGAAGAATCGTATTTCATTACTACCCTTGACTACAATTTTTATTTTTCTACTACATGAGAACGATTTCTTGTGGGGAGGGTGGATAAAATGCAAAGGAAATGGGGATTTAGCAGGGTCCAATCAGGAGTTAATTAGCTATTTATGTGACAGACAGCCTCAGTGTAGCCCTACTAATCCCCTCTTTTGTGACTTCAGTCTAGAGTAAGGCTCAGACCTGGGTGAAAGTCAGTAGAGCTGGCAGAGTTCTGTGAAATGTACACAAAGCTGCATTTGCTAAGTATCTCTTCATGGGAATGTTCCACAAAGCTCGAAAAAGCCACATGTGTTCTTAACATCCACTGTCATCAGGTCACAATATGTTGAAATTCTTTTCAGTTTCAGAATTTAGCAATGGCCCTTTCTGTTAAAATAGGAATTGGTCTTAAAAAATAAACTTACATCCATCCAGCGTACTGTGAGGAAAAGAGCTGCTTGGGTTTTTGTGCAAAAATCAGCAATTGCCTCATGAGAAAGTGTGATCCTTGAGAGGAAAGATACCCTGTCCTCAGGATGCTTACCTGGGGTCAAGAAAGGCACAGCCTTAATGATGGGCCTTTGGGCAAGTCTCTTATTCTCTCTATATTTTTGTTCCCCTGCTATAAGATAGTAATTACAATATTTGCTTTCTCCACAGGGGTGTTGGGATGTGCTTAGATGTTTGTCAGTGTCCATACAAGCTAGACAGGCAGTAGTGAAGTTCCTGAAATCTGACATGGAAATGCCCTCTTGTGCAATATTTCCTAAGGCCTCTGCTTTAATGATAGCAATCACAAGTCTAATTTGGTGATCTAAAGGCAGGCTGACTCTGAGCACACTGTTTAGGACACTGGTTTAGAAGTTTGCTTCTGTTCTTTTCCTGCATCTTCATGCCTTCTCTTGCCCAGGAAGTTCTTCATTTATTTTTCATTCCCAGCCTCTCTCTGCTTCCCAGGATGGATGTGCAGGGCTCAGGCTTTTCTGAAGGACTGTCACAGGGCATGACAACTGTGGTGTGAAACGTTTTCATCCCACTGCAGGAACAGCTCTATGTTTCGGTCAACCAAACTCAAGCCTGTAATGTTTGGACTTGGCCCAGCGAATTGAAGCAAGGTGGTTTCAAGCAGCTTCATGTGTTTTCCCAAAGAGATTTCCCAAGCATATTATCTACTGCTGCATTGTGTTTAGTGGTTAGCCTCAAAGAAATGGGTTACTAATGTATTCATGTCATTCTTTACAATAAGCCTTGTGCCATGACCTTCAAATGAGACAATAAAGACCTGAACCCAGTTACTAGCCGTTACCTCAAACACACCTTTCATGCAGCAGTGCTGGCTACTCTGGAGGCCTGGGAAAAATGGTCATGTTCTCCAGCTCTGCACTAGATCTCTTGGGCTTTTTTTGGGTGAATAGGGGTCCACATTGCCAAATCACCACTCATCCAAGCAGATTATAGTTAGATGCTTTGGAAAAGTGATCAATATCTGGAGCCAGCCTGATGGTCTCCTCACACCCAGAGCTGGCTTGGGATGAGCCTTGTGTGAGGCTTCTTTGGGCAGCATTAGGGCTATTTATTTTTCCTGTAATAGCTGAAAGGCCGACTTGTAGGATTGGGGAAGTTTGGTGCTGTGTGAGTGTAGATCACTTTGGTTTCTTCTATTCTGTGCCTGGTTTGTTGACTTCAGCAAAACAAATACTAAAAATTGATCTGTGTAAAAAGCAGAAGACGACATACCTATTTCCTGAAATATCTGAGAACTGAAACTCATTGCAAGTGTAATTCAGTCTTAGTCTAAGAATTTTTAAATGCTGCCTGTGCAGGAAAAACAAAGGGGAAAAGAAGGTGTGAGCTTTTACAATCTTATTCATTCCATTGATGTAAAAGCTTTTTATTTGGCTTCAAAGTGAGTCTACTACTTCACAACAAAATTTCATTATGTCCCAGCTGAGTTCTGTTTAATGGAATTAAATTTCACCCTTTCTAATTATCTTTTGGAACAGACAATCTTTACAGAATAATTAGTAATAGAAGTACACAATGGATCATTGTCTTTATTACTTGCAAAGAAATTCTAGATGCTGTACTAAATCTTGAGGTTTGATCTCACAAAATGTAAAATATCTCACCCCTTTCCTCCTAAATTATATATCATTCAATATAGTCAACATAATTTAGACACAATGGGTGGTAATTTTGCTTCTTTGAGATGACCAGCTTTAAGTTGCTTTTAGAGAATAACTTTCCCAACCCCATTCTAATTAAGTAAGACTAGAGATAGGCAATCTTTTTGTCTTCAATGAATTTTCAAGATTTCTGAACGAAGGACTGAGTGTCCTTTATAGAGGAGATAAAAACAACTGTATATTTCCTTATCAGGCCTCCAGTTTTCCTTCAATGGTCATTTATAATGTGACATTGTTTTAAAATGTCTTTTTCCAATTCTGTTAAAATGAATTTGGTAACCACAGAAGTACAGGATTTAAAAAGATAGGTATCCCTGCACTGAAGGAACACATACAATCATAAATGAAAAGAAATAACCCTGGCATAGATGAGAGTCATTTGGAATATATGGCCTCTTCCTCTCTGGCTTTTCCACATGTTATAAAAACTATTTAAGCTTCCTGGATTACATTCCAAGATGTAGTTCTCCTTGTCAAAAACAGGGAGAAATAACTTAATGAAAAGGAAATTAATTTTGTCTCAAAATGGGCTGTTTCTCTAAGAATCAATGTTGAAACTAACCTTTCATTGATGTAAAATTTGCCAGAAAACTGGGAGGAAAAAAGAAAATCTGCAAGAAAAATGGGTAGGGTCCTCCTTGGACTGCTAGTCTTTATAATTTAATTTGTTGAGAATTTAAAATTACATTAATTGTGCTTAAATAACTGACATTATTTGACACTGCAACAACAGAGCAACGGAAATGAGTGACAAACACACAAAAGACTTTTGTTATCTTTGTTTGTCTGCCTGAATAAATCTCAACAAGTAGTTCAAAGATTTAAATTTATAGCATACTTAATCATCATTAGATGGCCAATCCTATTGACTCTAAACTGCATTTCACTGATATTGAATAGTTTTGGTATCCACTTCAGTTTGACTCGTCAAGAATCTTAATTTTCAAATCACTGAAATTGTGTGTAGGAGGTCATAAAGAAGGATTGTACACAGTGTGATGTTATACATGTGTTTTAAAAATTATGTGTATTCTTATTCCTCTTTCTAAAGCAAAGCTGTTTGTTTATATTATTTCAATACCACAGTGCTATTCAGAAATACAAGCTGTGACAGGGACAACTAATAAAGGTTTTCAATTTGGAAAGCAGTGAATTATTTTAAGACTTACCTTACTTGCATGAAGTGGTGTGTTTTCAGTTCATAATACCATTCATCTGAGAAAAGCAAGGTTGAGCTTCCCCATTTCCCAAAAAGGCAGTGTGTCCTGACCCCAAAATGCCATGGACTGCAGTGTGAACAACCCCTTTAAAACAAAACAAGTTAGCTAAATCCAGCCAGTCATAATTGTGGGCTTGATTGTGCAGTAAGATAACTAGATATAGATATCTAGATATATAGATCTTGCTATGTGAGTGCCATATTTGTGCTCTTTTTATATCTATTTACACCTAATTGTACAGGAAAAAATGTATACTTTATTGTCTGGCAGCAAAAGCCTCTTACAACCAGTGTCTGAGATGGGGGAAAACCAAACTCTTTCCAAGATCACTTATTAGCTGCTTCCTTTTATGAAAATTTCACAAAATATGCTTAAGCACTGCAAACTCTGAAGTGAAATATGTGTTCTATTTTCTAAAAAGAGGCAATTTAATTGAATTGAATTAATTTAGAAATTTATATTGAATTTTCCCAGCTCTTTGCACTGAAAAGAATTAATAAAATTGGATTGCTGTCAACTGTTATTTTCACAGTATTATATTTAAACAGTTTGAAGGGGTTTTGGTTTAATTTTGGTTTTGGTATTTGAAGTTAGAAAACATTTTCCTAAACATCGACCCAAATTTGATGTAAAATAGCTGTGCTTTTTGGGGAAAATGGGGAAATTTTAATTTGAAGCCATCTGTTTCTTCTCTTCCCTACCCCTTCAGTTTGTCAGCTAACCAGTCGTTTGTTAAAATAGGACTGTAATATATACCAAATGCGAATGAATACAAGTGTCATAACCATTGATACCAAATAAAGGTTAGTCAGCTTTACAGTCCCATTTGAGCAGAGCATCTCTCTAGCAAACCTCAGCATTCCAGTGAATCAGCGTCACTTCACACACTGTCAATCTTACTGAACTGTAGGCTTAAAATTAAGCAGGCAGTTTAAACCTTTCAGAGGGACAGGAATACGTAATTATTAGTTAGCTACAGAATTCCTAAGTCAGGAAATTTTTCAGACTTGTCCTTCTTTCCTTACCTACTGGTATGGAAATGATGGACCCATTGCAGCATTCTAACAGAAATGAGAAGAACGAGTTCAGGATCTGCCAGACAAAGAGATCTGTCTCCATTAAAATATTCTGTACTTTGCTATATAAAATTAGTAGCCAAGTTTCTTATTTTCCCCTATGCTAGAACAGAAAGGGGTTGAAATCAAAACGAGCCTGAGAAGCTGAGGGACAGCTATGCATTCAATTGTGTAAGGGACTGCTGTTCTTAACTTTGTCTGGTGACATTTAGTTTAATTTTTACATCTGTATGATCTGACTCTGAGTCCATTTACAACAGTAGCCATATAAACTCAAGAAGAATATTGAATTTACTGGAGAATACGGTAAATTATTACAATAGAAAAGAAAGCAGAATTTGGCCCAGCTGGCCTGAACACTGATATTTGTTGGTATAGTTTCCCTTACCTGTTGGCTGTTTGATTAATCAGCTAGGTGATGTTATTTCATACCAGTGTCTGTTTATAATTGTGAGATTAAAGAAAAAAAAAATCAGGATCATCTTCTTTAGGCTACGCAATAGCATCCCTCACTGATACAGGTGAAGAATTTTTTGTCTTATTTGAAAAAAGCTGCTCCACAAGGTCTTGCTATGAACATGGCTAATGAACACACTAGCCTTAGTCTAAAAGGAGAGACACACCTGTAGAACCACTCTTACTGGAAGCAATTATCTTTTCAATTTTGTTACACATAATAGCAAATACGAAGGGTTGAAATATGGCACCTGTCGTCTTGCAGCTCCCATGCAGCCTTGCAGGGTAAGAACCTGTCTTACCTTTATGGGAGGATTTAGGAAGGAGGGCACAGTGCAAGGCCAGTAGTATCCACCCTAAAATTCTGGAGACACAGAGGGACACAAATGTTGTGCTTATGCTATTAGCAATTTTGCTCCTTCCTTCAATAAATGCAGAGAAACCATTCATTAGCATTTGTGGGAGGAAAACAAATTCCATAATTCATAGTGAATCCCAAACGCAGGGGTTAGGCCTTTCAGTTCCTAGGAGACTGAGAGATTTTGTTATGATATGCCTGCACTTGAAGGGCCAAAATCTCCTGAAATAAGCAACTTCCAGCATCTGTGAGTGGAGCAGAACCGGGATCTTAACCGTTGATCTGTGTATTGGCATTTGAAAGGATTTCCCTTTGAACCGCACAACTGAAGGCCCAGTTGGATGCTGAGTTATGATTTCCTTCTGATGATGTAAATAAATAAGTAAAATGTAACACTGGGGTGGAAAAAAATACTAGCTGGTCCCAGTAATTCCTGACTATCTTGTTATTGAATTTGCCGTATGCTACTAAGGATGTGCTAGAGTGCCTGATGTCTTTGCCATGCTTTAAAAAAGGACATAATAGTCAAGAGCACTAGTGCCTTCTTTTGAGTGCAGCAGTGTGCTATTAAGCCGATAGGATCAGTAAACTTCCTAAAGCCTGAAGGACGAATTGGTGTTTTTCAAAGACTTGTTTAGGAAAACAAGGGAAGCAAATGTTCAATAGTTTTTTAAGCAGGGGAAAAAAGGGAGTGAGAAAGAGAGAAAACGCTCAACAAGGGATTATTCCTTTGTCGATTCCATTCTGACAAGAAAAGAGAATGTACATTGATGATGTTTTGCTTTTGTTTAAATACTTATTTGTGCTACTCCGTGTGAGTGGGAGGAAGAAAATTTGTCATGTCAGTAGGATGCAACAAGCAGTGGGAGATATACAAACAGATCAGTTACAAGCAGAGGCTAGTTTACAGCTTCAGTTCACGTACGTAAGCCTTTGTATACTGAAAGGTAGAAACATACAGTGAGAGATGGTCACTGGTGAGTGTAGTGATGAAAAATATCAAGTCACTGGTAGGCTGAGATTTTTCTTTGTTTTGCTTAACATAAAAAATTCCTAACTTATTAATGCTAGCTTGGTGATGATGTATATTATGGACTGTTAAGAGGGATTTCTTCCGTACTATTTCGGTTTGAGAACTCTTGGTTTTCTTCCCTTTAGCTAGAGAGATAAAGGGACACTACAGACCCTTGGTTCTCTGAGGAGAGCAGATAAAATTTATGGAAGAGTCAAGTCCAGTTCTTTATTCCCATGTACACCCAAAAACTGATAGAAATTCGCATGAATTGGGATTAAATCCTTGGTATAAGGGTCTATATTCATTTCCAAAAAGATTTTCTGTTAGTGTAGTCTGGTAAAAATCCTGGTATTGGTGCAAAATTGATCTCTATTCTTTTATAACTTTTTTTTAATGAATTCTTCTCTCTGTTGAGAAGGGATATTTGCTGTCTTCTCAGAAAGACAAGCAAAATGGAGGTGTAGTGAAGAACTAGTGCTGACATGAGAAGAAATGAGCTGGAATTGCCCATGACCGGTCAGGTTTAGCAAGAGAAGACGGATCATCAGAACAACCTTTCCCCATGGGGAAAACAGGCTAATACACAATTTTAAATGAGTCTTGACTGGTTTATGTAAGAGATTTTGTGATAATACCAGGAAACTGGACTTGCAGGCCCAGGGTGGCATTTCCAGGTCAGTTTTCTGAATTTGTTTGGCTCTCACTTTATTTTCCATCTCCACAAACACCTCCGTAGATGAACTTTATCAGCACAAATGTTCATAGAAGCAATTACTGGGCTTCAGCACTTTTCTGAAAATAATTATGGACTGCTAATTTAAGGATCAGACCATGCGCCTGGCATTGCATAAGATGTGTATTAAAAAAAATCGGCATAAGTCTTGCACACGACACAAGGTTGGCTAGACTTTGGGTTTCATCCACTGTGGCAGTTTCTGTGTAATCAAAGGTATTTGTGCACATATCCTTTTTCGCAGGAGTAATGCCAGCTCACAAAACTGTTGGCCACCTATTCCTGACCCAGGCTTGCCCCTCTGTTGTATCTGCATGGCAGTTTATGAAAGTGTGTTGTGGAGAAGGTGGCGGCACACTTGGATACAAACCTTGACAGATTAAAAATAATCCTGATAAAAGAGAAAGCAAGAGATATTTTCATTTGAGATCTGCCACCAAGTTGGTTTGCTGTTGTGGTGTCCCAGCAGAGAGGTGGCACAGGACTGGGAGGAGATGCTGGCAGCAGGGTCAATGGGAGTCTCATAAACCATGCAGAGACATTTTGTTTGCTACTTTTTTATCGTATTCACTTGTGTTTGCAACAGGAGTGATTCAAGGGCTCTGTGTGCAACGTACCAGTGCGTTTGAGCTCCTGTTAATCTCCACTGAGACCTCGTAGGACTCTGCTCTTGTGTACCCTGTGTAGAAATCACAGAATCACAGAATGGTAGGGGTTGGAAGGGACCTCTGTGGGTCATCTAGTCCAACCCTCCTGCCGAAGCAGGGTCACGTACAGCAGGCTGCACAGGACCTTGT